>JAEEGJ010003737.1_pt1 | contig 55733 bp, 41 predicted proteins | sample 8958761 | NCBI WGS metagenome assembly JAEEGJ01 (sample SAMN16246546, study PRJNA631951) | gut metagenome | biome: gut microbiome; feature: rumen; material: RS-attached | host: Bos | place: Iran: Karaj | collected 2018-10
CATCTTTGATAGCCTTGTACGCTGTGTTGATGACGGGGTCTATCTGCGTAAGGTCATAGCTTGGTACTTTTTCCATAATAATTAATGTTTTTGAGTTAATAAAATTGTTGACGCTGCAAAAGTAGAAGGTAGGAGTGCCGTTCTGGGACATACGGCAGAAAAAGAATTCGAGGTTTTATACGAAAAGACCTCCGCCAGCTCGTGGCGGAGGTCCGAAAAGCAATTATTTTATGAGAAAAGTTATCGATTGAGAATAGAAATAGCCTTGTCTGCAATTTCCGCTGTAATACCCTCATAAGAATCGGCCAAGAGGAAATGTGGGGACTGCGATTCCATAATCACATACTCATCATCGATGATAACATAGCGAGCTTCCTTTGAGGCATTATCTGAAAGCCAAGAAGCAATTTCCATTCCTTTACAATGGCCCAATGCAGGGTTAATATTATCAAGGTCAGCAGTCAGTAGCCAGCTATCGCTAACAGATGATGGAGTAATATCTATAACCTTGCCCGGCATATTGCGTGTCTTCCACATCTCTTGCATGGTTTCCAAGCCATAGAACTTCCACGAAGACTCAATAACAATATCAGCATTGGTTGCTTCAACAATCCTTTTCAGCTGAAGGACAGATTCAGGGTCAAAGAAAGCACCATACTCATCCTTCCATGCTTTCCCTAGGTAACTAAGAAGGCGCTGATAGTGTTCGGTGTTCAAGACACCATCGAAATCGAGGAATATTATTTTCTCCATAGTTTATACGATAGGGTCAGGTGAGAAGTCTCTTTGTTTACATGTTTTATTACGTGTTTCTTGTTTAAATTTTTCTATTCCCAATATCTCTTCCGCAAGTATTCGATTATTATACGCACTTGTGGGTCATTTATAAAAGGTTCTATTGTAAGGGGTTTAAAGAAGACCGATGGATCTATACAGCAAAATATATCTGGATGATTTAGCATAGGAATATAATTATGTTCTACAGATTGACGTAAATCCACATTTTTGCTTGGAATTACATTGATGTGGTAGAAGTAGTCTGCAAGACCTTTGCGAATCATCTGTTCGACTAATAATGTCTGACGCATTAATTCATATTGGGGTTCCTTCATATAAATAGAATGTGGTACACCCTCTGTTGGGACTTTTAGTTGTTCAGATCTCTCAATAAGATGTTGGTATCTTTTTATTCGAGTGTCGCAGGTTAAGTCGTAGTCCTCATATGCTTCCGTATATTTCCATTCAATAGGAATAAGGTAGATTTTTTTATACTTTTGTGCTCGAATCATAGCATCAACGGAAGTGCAGAATGCTCCTCTTTGCGCTCCCGCATCATCTTCTCCCAGTAGTTCTTGATTATTATATGTAAATTCAAATGCTATTAATCCATCATTGTCCAAAGTGGTCAGGATGTTGTCGAAGGCAATGCCGGTTGCATTAAGCAATAGGGATTGAATTGCCTTTTCATTGTTCCGAATGCCAAAAAGATGATTAAGGCATTGTATTTGGGATGACATAATATGTCCTGTAGGGGCATCTGAAGAGTCGCCCGCCATATGCCACCATGCAATCTTATGTCGTTTGAAATAGATTAAGACATCATCATATATAGACGACAAAAAATTCTTGGAATTATCCTTTAAAACTTTCTTGCTTGGCAATCGATGTAAACGATTAGATTCTTTCCATGAGGCAAAACCTTTATTTTGTGCGTGATAGAATACGTGGTTTTGGGTGTCTGACTCAACCAATCTTATTTGCCGGAGTTCTTCTGCTTTTTTGTATGGTGTTTCTTTCATCTCTTTTTATAGTTAATAGGAGAATAATATGTGTCTGATTATCGTATTTCATTTATGATGGAGTACGTGACTTTCTCTCTCTGAAGAATCTCTCTCATTCTGTCGATACGCTTCTGTCGTCTCCCCTGTTTGTCCATGTGTGTCCATCTATTAAATATTAGAAGCTCAGGTTCTGTTGAGACTATTGTTGGACGTGCTGCAGGAACCGGCAACCCCAAATCTTTTTTTATATCATAAACTTTTTGATAATAAGCCAGAATCTTATTTTTGTATTTTTTGATGAAATCTGAATAGCTCCTCATTTGAGACACAATCTCCGGATTATCATCTGATTTATTCAACATCCTATTGTCATCAAGGCGTTTCAGCTCAACAAAGATTACTTTTCCGCTTACACACTTCACAAGGTCAATACGAATATCTCTGTCACCATCAATGTAAGCGAACTCAGAATCGAGGTGAATATCTCTGTTATGTATTATTAGTTGACCTTGGATATATTTCTCACTCCACGACTCTTTGTCGATCCCTTTCTTTTGAGAATAATGCTCTTTTATTCCTTCTACTATATTGTCTATTTGCTTGTCTAGTGTTTTTGTACAATTTATATATGTCGTCGTTTTATTTTTTATTCCCAGATATTTATAATGGGTAAAGGTGTGTAATTCCTTATGCCTTGAACAAAAGTGAACACGAATGATGCTTCCACCTTCGAAATAGACATTCACCTGATTGTCTTTACGTAATTCAATATAAAAAGACTTGTCCTGCTTGCAATACTCCCACCATAGAGGTTTCTTGTCCTTCAACTCATCAAAAATTTTGGCGCTTTCTTTAAGAGTGTCAAAAGTTATGTTTTTTGTCATAATACTATGTATTTAATTTTTGTTACATGTATATGTTGTATTATCGAATCGAGGCGTCTGTTTCACGGACTTCATTCGCGAAGCTTGTAATGTTTAGCTTTGTGGAAGGATTCCGTTTGTTATCCCTATGAGAGTTGATAAAATTAGGATGTTTCTTAAGAAAACGAAGATATGCTTTTGTAAGTTGATCATACCATTCTTCTGAACTCCGTCGGGCACTAAAATGCCAATTATTGATGGCTAGTTTATTCTTTTCTTTATCATAATACATCCAATCATCATCTTTGTTATCCAAATTATTATAACATTCTCTTTTCAAAAAATTCAGCAAGAGGTTGCCACTTTCCTCTATGTGTTCTGAATATCCGCAACATACTATTATGTCTGCGTCTAAATTAAGAATCTGCTTTTTCAAGAACTCTCCATCTCTTTCAAGATAGAACCTTAGGGTGTTGTTTGAAACTGAATTTACACCAGCTTCTTTCTTTGCGTTAATCCTTGCTATTGGAAAGGAATTGTATAGTTCAATTGCTTGTTCGTTGGTAAATTCGTAATCTGCTTTATATCCTGGCTTTGTATTAACTAATCCATACAACTGATACATTAGATTACGAAAGAAGGCATACGACAGTTTTCCTGTTTCTCCTCTTACATCCCATGCGTCATCTCCTCCTGCATTTTGATCTTTTGTCAAAAATAGGATACGTAATGGGGCGTCATTCCACATTTTATTTTCCTGTTTTTGATCTGAAAAGCGTTCAGTGCCATAATTAAACTCCTTTGTTTTTCCACGATACATTATTCCATCATCAGCGAAATTGTATTCGCCCAACTCTTCATTGTTTTTTCGCCATTCTTTCAGAATGCGTTCGTTTTTTGCAACAAAGTTTATCATAATCTAAAATTTTAATAAGGTTTCTTTATTTCATATATCGTACTACTCTTCCAGAGTATCATTCCCCCGACGGCATCGTGTAAGGCGGTCAGGGCCTGGACGAACTTGGGAAGGGCGGTGGCTTTGTCTTTGTGGTAGATCTTCGCAGTAAGGGTGTACTCTGCTTCAACGAACTTTGCCTGGATGTTTATGGAGGAATCGGAAGAGGAGACGGTCAGTTTGCAATCAAAGGTGATGTTTCCTTTGATATATTCTGCAACCTCATTATTCAGAGTTTCTTCTTGCGCTTCCCTGACGGCGTTCTGCTCCAACTCTTGTTGCCTTCTCTTTTGTTGTTCTTTTTGATAGGCTTCCCATTCTGCCTCCTCTTCGGATTTCTTCCGCAGATAGTCTTCACGTAGCGCTGTTCGCTCTTCTTCGGACAGCTGATTGTACTTCTCAACGTCCTCTTCAGTTATTTCCTTACCGCATTCATTGCAATAGATGCAACTGTCATCAACGTCTTCCCCGCAACTCGGACAGAAGGAAGCGCCTTCGGGCAATTCTTCTCCGCATCCGGAGCAGGTGTTTGCCACGTAATCAATCTCTTCTCCACAGTGTGGGCAGAATTTTACCTCAAAATCAGCCATAGTTTATTGGTTTTTTGTGCCACAAAGATACAAAATCTTTCTCAAATTGTCATTTTGTTGATATTCGCTCTATATTCATCAAGTGTCTTCTTCAGTTTCTTAATATTAAAAGAAGAGAGATCTTCTATCGATGTCTCCAATAGATAAATAGCGGTCACTTGACTTATTTTAAGTTCTTCGGAAAGGAACTGTTCGGCCTCTTTTTTACTTCTTCCATTTCCAGGTGCAAACCAGATGGTTTCAAGGAATTCGTCACCCTGCTCCTCAAATAGTTTCAAGAGCTCTTTAAGAACGATTCCCCTGGTGGCGATGGCATCACATATCGCCGCAAAGTTTTTGTCTAACACTTCGTTAAAGTCTGTCTTAAATGAAAGAGCAGACACTCCTTTTTGGGTTGCAATCTTTACTTCCATAGTAGAAATAATTTAAATCGTTATAATATCTCCCTTGCGATCCAGGCACAGGCCTCGGCATCGGCGAGGGCGTGGTGGTGGTTTTCTAGAAGAAAGCCGCAGGCGGCGGAGACGGTGTCAAGCTGGTGGTTGTCAAGGTCGGGGAGGGCATGGCGCGAGGCGCGACAGGTGTCGTAGAACTCGTAGTCGGGATAGTCCATTTGATAGACGCGGAATGCCTCTCTCAGGCAGCCTTCGTCGAAGGGGCTGTTGTGCGCCACCAGCGGCAGACCTTCTATCAGGGGCTCTATCTGCGCCCACACCTCGGGGAACACGGGTGCATCGTCGGTGTCGGCATGGCCCAGCCCATGCACTGCCCGGCATTGCCAACAATAATAGTTCGGCTCCGGCTGGATGAGCGAATAGAAGGAGTCCACTATCTCACCGCCACGCACGATGACCACGCCAACGGCGCATACGGAGCTGCGCTCGTAGTTGGCTGTCTCAAAGTCTATTGCTGCAAAGTCCGTCATGGCTCAATGATAAAGCTTATACATGCTTTCTGTCTTCTCGGCAATCTCCTCACGCAGCCACTGCGGCTCGAGCACCTCCAGGTCAGCGCCATGCGACAGCAGCTCCTGCATGAAGTCGTATTCAGGACACAGTTTATATTTAAATATGGTGTAGTCATCGTTAGTTTCCACAATGTCTTGGGACCAATGCAGCTTCAGCGACTTGAGATATCTAGCCTGCTTGGCGGACACCTTAACGAGAATTCTCTCCGGCTCCTTGTCGGCGTTTACGATAATGCCATAGAAACTCATAAAGAACTCCTCTGCGTTGAAATTGCGCGGCATGCTGAATGTCTTGCCGTCCTGCAGCTCAATATTGCCGATGCGGTCGAGGGCATAGATGCGGAGCCTGTCTTCGGAGGGACTGTAGCCAAGCATATACCAGCGCTGCTTGAAAAGCTTTACGCAGTAGGGATGCAAATCGAAGGTGTGGGCATTTTTGCGGCCAAAGCCCTGGTAGGTGATGCAGAGGACGGTGTTGGTCTTCATCGCCTCAAGGATGGTGTTCAGATAATCCTTGCCTGAGGGAACTTCCTCCAGCAGGATGCGGTCTCTCAGCGCCAGGTTAGACATCAGCATGTTGCTGACGGAGATATTGTCCATCAGCCACTTACGTACGGTGCCGTCTTTTATTTCGTCGTCGTTGGCGATAAAATAGCCGTCGCGCCAGTCTATCTTCAGTCCAAGGACTTTGCGGATGGCGTTGCGCCACTTGTGGAAGGTGCGCAGCGGTAGCTCGTTGCCCTCGCTGAGGTCGCTGTACTGCCACTTGTTGTTGATCTCTCTGAAGGAGATTCCCGGATGGTTGTGTATGGTGTTGATGAGCCATACATGCTTTCTGAGTGTCTGTGTTGCCATAGCGTTGTTGTGTATGCTACAAAGTTAGGCATTCTTTATTATATCGGAGTGATTTGCCTGCGTAATTCAAGGAAGGGGAGCGGTCCTCTGTCGCTTTTCAGGCTTCTCGAGTGCAAAGGAAGCAATACGGGGTGCCTTTTTGGGGCACACCACGAAAAAATTTTTATTTTCGCCTAAAAAACTCAGCGCAATCTCGCAAAAACTTAATGCGACCTTAAGGAGACTTTTTATCCCTATCTGCGGAGATGTAACAGCGTAAGGCGATGAGGAAAGACCCATCTCGTGCGAAATAGTCCCGTGCTCATTTGATTTTCTTAGCTAAGAAAACATCTTTTCTTAACTAAGAAAACGTCTTTTCTTAACTAAGAACACATCTTTTCTTAGCTAAGAAAAATAGATATGCTCTGAGATAAATGGCGCGATGTCGCTCTAAAGTCGCGTGAGTACGGGGTTAGATTTTTCCGCCACCCAATTTTTTGAATTCCGCTGTGCAGCGCATTGACAGACAACGGATTTCTCTCCCAGGGCAAGGGCGTCTATAAGCTTTGCGTAATGCAGAAATTAAAAGGGAACAGTATAGAAAGAGGGCCGCTCGTCTGTGGCATGCTTAGGGATGTGGCTTTAACTCATTGCCGAGGCTGTCAACATCCATAATTCTTCATCGTTGCTGTTCTGACTCACTTAATTTAATTGCTTAAGTCTCCTTAGCAGTACTAAGAACCATTCTATCACATCATCGTTTGCATGTGAATATGACCAATGGTTGTAGTATCTCCACTCGGAGAATAGCCCAGAGCCTATGATGTTAATGTCTTTTATTTTTTCAATATTATCTTTGATGAATTGTGCATTCTGCCACGCCTCTTGTCCGTAAGCTTCAGTGAAAGAATGTCCACAGTCCATCTCAAATCCCATCGCCCTGCAGTCCTGAGCGAACTCCTCGGTGTCGAAGAATTGATAGTAAGCACGCTCCGAGTGCCTATATTCATTCTCAAAGAATGAAATATACTTATTTGCGAATTGTATGATTTTTTCTTTCATCGATGTTCCAAAATCCCATAGTAGATATTATCATATATAGGGTTATACTGGTTTATAAGCATAATTGAACATTAAATGTTCATAATGTTTTCTTGTAAGAAATTTATGAGATCTTTAAAGTATCTGCATCTATTGTCTTTATATGTCAAGAATTTCTTCGCATTCAACACAAACCATGAATAGAGTTTTTTGTCATCTTCAGGAGTTAGGATTCTTCCGACGTGTAAGGCATATTCTTTATAGAACACACAATTGTCCAGGAAATCCTTTTCTCTTTTGTTGTGCGGAATCTCATCTAGCTCCTTCATCAGATTATAAAATTTCAGTATTTCTTCAGATGAAAGTCCCACATATGATTTTGTCTCATAGTACCAATGATATAATGACATTTCAAAGCCTTTAGAATTAGAGCAACAAGGGAAACATTGATTTCGTTTGACAAAATTTGCAAATGCTGCCATCCATTCGTCAAACGTGCGTGGCATAACAATATATTCTTCCTTATATGTCCTATCAGGTATTCCTACTTTCTCTCCGTAAAATAGTACTAGCTTGCCGTCATTTACACATTGACGTATCACGCTTTGTGTGCTTTTCCTATTAGAGTCTGGTCTATATTTTAGCATTATACCACTTAGTTCGGAAATCAAAACAGGATTTTCATTATTTGTAACTAAATCTATAGCCAAGCTAAAAAGGCTTCCAGTATAATCATCCCATTCGGCTAATGTGTAAATTGAGGATTTGCCAATGCTTTTAACTCTAGAATCTTTTAACAAATAAGGTCTAATTTGATTAGCATCTTCAAATTTGCAGTCAGGATATCCTATTTTTAGATTTTCAATTATTTCATTTATATGCATACTTCCACCAGAATCTTTTATTATGGTGTATATGGCATCTGAATAATTTATACTATTAGCTTCAAGAATCAGATTATGCTTTTCAATACAATCACCATATATCTCTACAATAATATGTTCAAAGAAATCTAGAAGGGAATGAAAGAATTCATCATTTTTAGGCTCTAACCCTTCTGTCCAATATTCAGGATTAGTAATAAAATAAGTATATAAAGGTATTTTTATATCTACGTCTTTTCGCATCCTAATCAACCTTCGCGCTTCGTTTAGCGCTGGAACGAACTTAAAATCCTTATATTTAGAGTTATAAGCGTATGATATAAATTGCAGTTTATCGCTATCATATTCCTCCAAGTCACCCCCATAGAATGCTTTCCCATCTTTTGACAATGTTAGGACTATCATATCTTCAAGCATATTGAGGATCAAGCAATAAGAATAGAAAGAGAGATTCACGTTTTCTGCGGCGCACATTTTCAGAAAATCCGAATCATCTGGAGTGAAATAGTCTCTTTTCTTCAAATTATAGGGTTCCCACAGTTGTTCCTGCGTAAGCTTGTTAAACACTTTACTCCTTTTAGCACCGATATTTCTTAGCACTTGTCTAATTCGCTCCTTAGATAAACTGAATGATTCAGATAAATTTTTTATTGTAGACGGAGCATCATTCCGCAGGCCAAAGTATAAGGCCAAAATAACCTCATATCTAATATCTGTTGTCTTCAAATACTGACATAATATATAGAACATAGGGAAATGGTGATAGCTCTTTGTAAAATCCTGGACATGTATTACTTCATTGTCTTTAAGGAAAGGAAAATTCAATCGAATATTTTTCTCAAGCACCAGTTCCTCATTCCCTAATAAAATGCGTTCATACTCAGGATAAAAACGCTGCAGCAACTGCGTCAATTCCATGGCGCTTTTCTTTCCCACATTATTTATCTTAAGCAAATCACACTCTTTACCAACATAATTAATAAAATCTCGATAGTTTATTTGGTTGTATTCTATTATGTTCTTGCATTTATTACTGCACTCCTCAACCATATTGTTAAATATAGTTTTAAGTACCATATCTTTTTCTTCTGAAATATGCGCGTTGTACTCTAGCTCAACTTTGTTATCCTGTATTAATTTCTGTATTATGTTTATTGAGGAAGAGCATATATCATTTATAGAAAGACATTCTTCTTTTCCTTCAGTCAATTTATATATGTTGTCAAATAGTTTTATTAACCAATTTAATATATCATATGCTTGTAAAGGATATTTTTTTCTTAGTTTCTCATATATTCCATCTATGTCCGTGAGGTCTTTTGTAAAATCTTCCCATTTAGGATATAATGCTATAAAACAATTAAATTTTTTTTCATCTAGCTCTATGTCTTTTGCACCCTGCTCCAGTAGTTCGGATAACTCTTTTTTTGAATTGCTTTTTTCGGCTTCATCACTTTTTTGACTGATAAAGTATGGAATAAAAGCATTAAGTAACGATTTAAGTTCAATTATGGTTTTAGCTCCACAATTTTTCAAGGATAAAAATTTATGGGGTTTATCTATATAAGGAATTATATCTTTGTATGCAGGCAAGTTGCTCCTGAGCACATTGCGAGTTCTAACAGAAAGGTCACTTTGTAGTTCCTCATATTTTTTTTGTAAGTTAACTTCTATGTTTTTATTTGGCGAAACAATCAGTTCTTTTAGCTTTTCATTGATTTTTTTAGAATTATAGTCTGGTCTTGATATGTAATTATTGCTTTTAAGAATAGAACGAACATCTAATTTCTTCTCTTTAGAAAACTCGGAGTAAACATATATTTCTTTTTTTTTAATGCCATAATTATTTAAGCCTAATGTTTTTGTTGAGTCATCTATTAGTCTTTTGTAGAAGACACTTTCTCTGTTATATTTCAATGAGATAATGATACCAAGAATAATCTTCGCCATCACGCGTTTATAGCGTGTGGCTTTCATCCTACATTCCCATGCGAGATATTGCTTTTGTAATTTATTCTTTATATTGATATCATCAAAAAGAATTACAGGATTTACGATTAAAGTATAAATAAAATGTGTATATAGATGTTCCGTATTGTCTTCTAAAATAATAGATAAAATATTTTTAGCATCTAGGCTTTGTTCATCTTTTTGAAATAGCCCATGTATGGTTTTCATTAAAGAATCCGGAAGAAACCCTATTACATTCTCATTCAAGTTTTCCTTATCCTTCTCATATAGAAAAATGAAATTTGTTATTCCCTTTAGAAAACTAATAAAATTTTGAATATATTCTGTTGTGAATAAAAAAGAATTATAATAGTAAGTTGGATGCGAAGCGGCGTACATTAATACATCACCTACATTTACAAAGTCCATATCTTCATATGTACGATATAGGTCTTTCTCGATTATGTTTCTGGTATAAAGCTCAGCTAATGTGGTATTATTTGTTATTCTCATCTCGTTTTGTGCTTCCGTAATTTAATTGTCGGGTGTGAATCATACTCCTGCTTAAGTATATATAATTCTGTTCCTGGCGTTGATATTTCATCGCGAAGATTTGTATAATATCCTAAAAGAGTTCGTACATCGTTGTCATCAAATTTTTCTTTTACTCTAGCGGAGAAATTATTGCTGTGTATAGTATCAAGTACATTGTTCCATTCCTCGTTAGTAAGTTTTTCCTTACATTTATTCCAAGATTTATGCCAATTATTTGGTCCCAGACCATTAATATTATCAAGCCACTTGAAAAAGAACCGATATAAGATGAAACTTTCAGGCATTTCCAGCAAGTTAATATATTCATTTTCATCCTTTCCAAACGCCTCGTAGAAAAAAGACTGTCCTTTTCCTATCTGCCCCTTTGTGCTATTCAAAACGGCTTGCACCGCACGAATATATTTCCGATTCCAATGTTTGCCAATATAGTCTCGATTATGCGAAAAATCAACGGCGCTATTATCATCCTTTCGTAGAGGATGGTATTTCATTGGAAAAGAATAAATGTTTACGTTGAGCTCATCACACATCTTAACATTTATTTCAAGGCGTTTATAGAGATCTACAGGCTTGTCCTTGAAATTATATAATAGATAATTGGAGAAATGCTTAATCCCTGCTTCGGCACTCATTCTTATTGCTTTTTCATATGCTGGCAATGTATGAATGTCATCAAATGCTACTCTAAGGGGTCTGATAGCGATAGAAGCAAGCAATTTGGCCTTTTCCTCTGTAAAAAGTCTAGCATCAACGCCTTGATTAAAATCGACATAGCGTTGTCGCGGAGTTGGCCTAAAATGTTTGTCATAATATGGCTTGATTTCCTTATATGCCATTATTAGATTCTCTTTCTTTGATGTTAGCAATTTCTTAATATGATATTTGTCTAGAATCTTATAAACCTCGTACGACTCTTGGGGATCTTTCAGATTATCATAAAATGCTTTTATTAACAATTGAGTTTTCCGGATATATGCTCTATCATTTTTACCGTCCTGAAGATTCTTTGCCGATATATTTAATAAATTAGGTTGTACGAATTTTGCTCCCCGCTCAAAGCCACAGTCTTTTATTTCCTGTATGATTTCCTCAAAGTGTTCTGATGCAAGAACATTATTGTCCATTAAAAGTAAATCCTTTTGATCTCCAAAGTTCTCTCTCGTTTTTTTTATTCTTTCTGATATTGTAATATATGAATTATAATGAGGTTCCAGTATTGGTACTGCACAAAAAGGACAATGCCTTATGCATCCTCTTGACATATAACCATAAAAGGCATTTGCCATTGGATACTTATATTCTATCTCGTCTAAAATGGAATAATCTAATGGGAGTTCATCTATGATTTGAGTGTCACCTTTGTCTAATTGACCGGCGATATTCAAGATTCCCACATGTGGTTTTATACCAGTCGCTGCCTCTAACTCCTTGGGTTGAATGGAAGCCAAAACACCTCCTACCATTAAGTCTTTTTCCTTCTTCACCAAAAGCTTGGCAAAGTTTATGGTTTTGACTGTTATGTCCCAATAGAATGTAAACAAAGTCGTCACGCCGACCCGATCCCATTCTGGATTGTCTTTCCAATTCCCTTTCCAATAATAATCTTTAATGTCTTTCAGTTTATTTAATAATAATGAATGAGACTTAGAGCGTTCTATCCCGATGTCTTGAATTAATGCTGTTTTTCTAGTTTTAATATATTCGTAAATGATATCTTTTTTTAGTGACCAATCTATAGACTTGTCAATAGTCTCAAACATCTTAACGCATTTATCTGCTATACGTTCTATAACAAATAAACTAAGGTCACCTTTATAGAATACCACGTCCCAATTTCCTAGATTCTTATAATAGGTTGACAATTTCATCAAACCTATCGGAGGAAACTTGTTTGCGTAGTTTGGTTCTATGAGTAGGACTTTCTTTCTTTTTTTAGGCCTTCCCATTCTTATTTGATACTTGTTAAGGCTGATTGTATTAACGCAGAAAGAAATTTTTTCTTCTTCGGCTCGCAAACTACTAACATCATCTGGAGTACTTTTCTCAAAAACTCTATTTGTTCTGAGCTATATGATCCTTTTGCAACCAACGAATTAAGCATTACCTCTATATCATCCTGCTTCTTGGTAGACGGTTTGTTAGTAGTTAAATTATTCGGAGTAGTTGTATGTTTACTATCTGACGAATTGTTTTTTTCTGTAGTTTCATCCTCCTGCTGAATATTAGTGCTGTTGGATTCTGCTGTATCATCTTCGTTATCATTTTTTGACTCCGTATTTTGCTCAGTAACGTTCGTTGGTTTCTTAGTTTCAAAAGGATTATTGGAGTCTTCCTTTATTACACTTGCATCTTGCTGTAACGACATTGCTTCGGCAAGAAAAAGATTAACATCTTTCTGGAGATTCTTTATGTACTTTTCTTTGTAAATGGAAATAATATCATTTATTTCTTCACGATTATCCTCAGATGCACATCTTTTAAACTCTTGAACGGCTGGTTTCAATCTTTTATCAACAAGAATGTCAATAACACTTTGATCTGCCTTTTTCAGATCATCAACAGCATCCTGTATGGCTTTCAGCCTGGTTTTTAATTTGTTCGCTTTGTTGTATACAAGATGTAGAATGCCGAAATACTCTTTTATAAGTTTAATTAACGCATCTGCCTCCTCGCTTGCAGCTAAACCTTGACGGCCGCTGTCAGGAAAGATCTTATTGGTAGTAATAAAAATCTCACCATAAAAATACTTGTTTCCTCTTGTCTCTTTAAAATATTGATCAAGGATGTTCTTGTCTAATGAAATATTATGCGTTCGTAGTCTGATACCTACGCTAGGATCTCGCTCCTCATTAATCTGTCCCGAAAAATCAGTCACAGCATACCATCCCCAGCCCATTTCCCCAAATTTCTCATGAAGGGGGAGTTCGAAGTATCGTATCTTTTCTATATTATCACCATTTCCTTTTACTACCGCGGTATAAGGCTTCTCTATATCTGTAGTATCATTCAAAGAAACCTTTATCTTATCAATAGCTTTATGCCTCTCAACAAAATCTCGTTGCTCGCTAGTATTAATAAATTGGTTAAATGTAACATTATAATCTACAGGAGCCACTTCTTTTATGTATTGTAGAATATCCTCTTTATTTAATAAGATATCTGCGGAATTTGTGACATTCTTCAATCTTACAATAAAGTAGTGCTTGTCAGCATCAACATCTTTTGATTGCTTAGTACATATTTGGCACATTGCGTCTTCGGCAGAAAGGTCATTATTATTTTCATCCAGCAACTTTCGCAGGATTCGTGTATCCATAGACACAATTGTCGCTTGACTTTCTCCTTTATATGAGGTTTCAAACTCAAGGATATCACAATATCCACCTCCTGACAAGCGTCCTACTCCATAAACGCCTGCCATAGTAGTGATGCCATTTTTTATACTATTAGCTATATCTGTCAGATATTTTACGGCATTTTTGGCTTTTATTCCCGTGCCGTTATCTTCTATCGTAATATTATTAGAGGATATCAAAATACTTACTAGGCCATCCTTTAATCTGGGGAGGATTCCCAATTGGACAGCTTCATTAATAGAATCAAGTGCATTCTGAATATATTCTCGATATATGCAACGCGGATTGCTATATAATTGTAGCATCAGCATTTTCAGCAGGTCAGCACCTACCATCGAATTTTGAATTGGTTGTGGCATAGTCTGAAATTTTTATCCATTAGGAAATTGTTTGTACGATGGGCGGGGGAACCTAATGTTCACTAACGACCTAAGAGCCGGGTTTGAAATGATATACTCTCCCGGGCTAAGTCTTGTCATCATACTCTGATATGTTTTGGGAATGTAACGATAATCGGATTTCGACACTTCGATGGCATTTGTTCTGCCGTAGGCTGCTGTTGCACAGTTACCTTTTACTCTATCATGTATAGCACTCCTAAATTGTTCTACAGAGAACAAAATTATACCCAAAGAACGGCCACGCTCTGCTATGTCGAGTAGCTGCTTTAGAATAGGAGAATTCTTTGGCACATCATTAGATGCATACTTGTTTAACTCGTCAACAAACATTATGACCTTATCGGGTATATTGTCCCTTTCAGAGCCGAGTTTCATGTCATAAATGGCACGCGCCACGCTTCCAAAGACAAAGCTCTGAGTATTTTCGTCCAATCTGGCTATGTCAATAACCATAATCTGGCCTCCAACAAGATTCTCAGATATTTCTGCCGTCAAATCGACTTCTCCTGTCGCATCATTTAGATTAGTGCCGAATACGTCGTTCTTTATGGCCTTGCTTACACATCGTTTAAATTTACGCCAACTAGTCACCTGAATCTCATTCGTGTTTCCTCCCCTTGCCTGTGTTTTTGTGCATTCATCAATCTTTTCAACAAGAGTAGACCACTTGTCTACACCATAGAAAGGTTGCTGGCCATTTATAATATAGTTCACACAACTCTCCAATGTGCCAGAACTGTCATCTTCATTGGCAAGCAACAAATCTAATTTTTCAAGACAGTTTCCGTAAACGAACTTATATTTTTTTGCTCTATTACCTTTTGTTTGCGTTCTAACATCATCTGGATTTGCATAACTCTGGACGTTTGCAGTAACCTTATCTTTACTATATGGATAAAAATATTTAACATTGTCAAATGGACTGGCAGAAAGTCCGAGTTCTTTATATATAGCAACATCTTCTTTGCTCAAATCATTGTTCGGCTCATCAATAGCCATAAGGTCACGACCTTTCACATTAAAGAACACAAATGCACATGACTCATTTTTCTCTGTCCTGAATTTCTCTTGTATTACTCGCAACAAGAACATAGAATACGAGGTTTTTGCTGCCAAGCCGGAGATGCCAGATACATTGATGTGCGCTCCATCTGGCCCTAACAAGAAATGAGAGTTTAATACAACTTTTACCTTGATAGAAGCTTCCCCTTTATACATCTGCAGATAACCGCACACGAGTGGATTCTGAACATCTTCTTCTGTTAATCCTAATGCTGTCTTTATATCATTTTCATCGCATAAGCAGACTCTTTGGCCGTTCAATACAGGTGTATATATATTTCTTGTATTACACGACACTCGCACTCTGACATAGTTCATTCCCAGTCGATTCATGTTGCCGATATTGTCCTTCACATCACCAAAGTCGCTGGAAATGTAGCTTGTAAAATGACTGGGAGCATCAGTCACATGGTAAATTTCCTCAACTACGCCATATGTAATTGAGTTTGCTTCATGTTCGACTTTTACAATGTCGAAAGGACTTAAGATTTGTTTCTTGTCTGTCCAGAAAACGAATTCATCAATTGTAGATGGTGATGATTCTGTAGCTGATACTTTGCCAATTACTTTTGTCATATTCTAAAATAAATTTAATATTATATTCTGATTTATATAATTTGATTTACAAAACGATTCCGTTAAGAATACAGGATATAGGTGGTTGGCCCATCTACTATCTTTACCGAAACACGTGGGATAAGCCTCACGTATCAGATTTGCACTAATAAGATTAATAAGCTGGGTATCTATAGATTCTCCCTGCTGCTCTATTAGCATCTCACATTTAATAACATCAGAAAAATGAGTTTCTCTAAAGTCACTATTTCTAAGCCTTAAATACCACATGGCAAACTCTGCCTGATCATTTTGGGCGGGGTAGCGATAAACCTTGGTACGCTCAAAAGGTTTTAGTTCTGCTATGGTGCTTGAAAGCCTTCTTCCTCTATAATCTTTCAATAAATCTGGATTAAACATCTTTGAAACACCAACAACATGCTTGTAATTAGAGCGTAACTGATTCCATTCAATAAGTGACATGTTGGAGAAACTGTGATTGTACTCAATAGAGCCGTCTTTTATCAGAAAATGTTCATTATCAAGTAAGTTGTCTTCGCAAAGAGACTTTACCATCAGTTGCTCCTCATCAGACATTTCTGACTGAATCTTAGCCGTTCCACTATTCTTAAATCCATTCTTGTCCTTAGTTATCTCTCTATTACCATCAGTTGGGTAAAGAAGTATCTTGTCTATCTTTATGCCATGCTCTTTGACGAAGCGGTTTGAACTAATTTCTTCGTTAATCTTTTCGCAATAATATCTACAGAAATTCTCTTCTTTGTCATCGTCATAATTGAAGTTTTGAGGAAGAGACAAAACCACTTTTCTTTGTAATTTGTATTTCTTAAAAGTATCTCGGTCTTTTCGTTCACAGCATCCAACAATAATTTGACCAGCCAGGAATGGAAATATTCTATTTCCAATAGCGATGTCATCTACCTTATATACATGGCGAGAACCATCTAAGAAAAAGGAGAACAAAGGAACACGTGCTAGTTTCATTATCCTTTCATCAATTTTAACCGTTGGCACACGTGAAAGATCGGACTCTGCAAAAGTGCCACTATGTTGCTCAATTGCAGGCTTATCATCATAGTCTAGTGTATCTTGGTCATTCTGATCCAGAGCAAGTTTCCTTGTCTTGTAGCAGGAGTATTTGCCCTCGCCGTCTTTTTCTATGAAATCTAAAATTTTGCCCATACACTATCATACATTTATATACTGTCTACAAAAATACAAAAAAGATTTCACTCCCCCATATTTATATGTGTAAAAAACACTATTCCTCCCCCTGAAGACCTTAAACACCTTAATAACCTTTGTTCTATAACACGTTACCTTGAGGAGGTAGAAGTGGTAGTATAAATACAGACAAAAATTTACTGCGGCCTCGCGAAAGCTGACGCAAGCCGTTAAACAATAACTGTAACGAAAACGAAAGGTAATTTTCAATTTGACAATGTATTATAACACGCTTTCGCTATTTATGTGCAATTTGGCTATTTACAGTTGACTCTCGACTGAACGCGAAGCAGCAATTCCACGAAAGGCTTGTCAAAATTTGAAATTAAAAAGGTTTGCGAAATTGTAAATTGTTTAATTGTGAAATAACATGACCCTCGACGCCTCCGGCTTAAGTTCTCGGCCGATGCTGTCAACGGGATAGAGGGCGTGCTCAGCGCGGAGGCGGCGGGCCATCTCGCGGATGAGGCGGCGTGTCTGGCGGGGCATGTCGGCGGCGAGGTCGTGGTGCTCATAGGGGTCGGTGGCGAGGTCGTAGAGCTCGGCGGTGGGCTGGCTGGGGTGCTGGGGGTTGTAGCGATAGATGAGTTTCCAGCGGTCGCGACGATAGGCGGTGAAGTAATTGCTGCGGTGGTCGCCGTGGGGGAAGTGCATAAGGAAATAGGGGCGGTGGCTTCGGTCGGGCTGCGCCTGCATCATGCGACGGAGGCTGCTGCCGTCGAGGGTGTAATTGCGTGGCAACGGCACATCGGCTATGTCGAGCACGGTGGGGTAGATGTCCATGATGGTGGCGAGCTGCGTCTGCACGGCGCCCTGGCTGACGGGCATGGCATGCTGGGCGGGGACGCCGGCGTCGGGCTGCGCCCAACTGATGATGCAGGGCACGCGCATGCCGCCTTCGTAGGCGGAGCCTTTTTTGCCGCGGTAGGGGGCGCAGGAGCCATAGTCCTCGCCGCCGCCGAGGGGTGCATCGCCGCCGTTGTCGCTCATGAAGATGACGAGGGTGTTGCGGTCGATGCCGAGCTGCTGCAGCTGACGGAGGATGGTGCCGAGGGAGTGGTCCATGCCCTCGATGAGGGTGGCGTAGGCCTCGGCCTGGGGGTTGGCGCCTCGGCCGCGGTAACGGTCGATGTACTGCGGGTCGGGCTGGAAGGGGTTGTGGACGGCGTAGTGGGAGAGGGCGAGGAAGAAGGGCTGGCCGTCAGCGACGGCGCTCTGTATCTCGCGGCAGGCCTCGGCGGTGAGGGCGTCGGTGAGGAAGGTGTCGGTGCCGTGGTAGCGGTCTAAGCCGGGCACGGCGCGAGAATTATTGACCATTGCCACTTCGTTCTCGCTGGCCGCTCGCGACCCCTCCGGCGTTGACCATTGATCATTGACCATTGACGAGCCGCTCGTGACTCCTGCGGGGTTGACCATCGATGATTGACCGTAGTTATCCTGGCCGTAGTAACTGCCGGGCTCACCGATGGCCGAGCCGGCGATATTGACATCATAGCCCGCGTGGACGGGGTTTTCGGCGGCACTGCCGATGGGGCCGAGGTGGCCCTTGCCGATATGGATGGTGCGGTAGCCGGCGGTCTGCAGCAGCGCGGTGAAGAGGGGCTGGCGACAGTCGACGCCCTGCCAGTTCCACTGGGGCGGACCGTAGGTGGTGCGGTTGTCAGACTCAGCGTTGATCCAGTTGGTGGTGCGGTGGCGTGCGGCGTTCTGCCCTGTGAGCAGGCTGGCTCTGGAGGGGGAGCTGACGCTCTGGGCATAGAAGGTGGTGAAGCGGATGCCTGTGGTGGCGAGGCGCTCCATGTTGGGGGTGTGGTACCACTGGTTGAGGGGCTGGCGCACGGGCTGACCGCTGCTGTCGGTGTCGAAGGGCAGCGAGGTGTCCATGAGTCCCATGTCATCGACAAGGAAGAGGACAATGTTGGGATGCGTCTGCGCCACGGCTGCGAGGGGGAGCAGAGCAGGAACTATGGATAGTTGAAATTTGAGCATTTCTTGAACTCTTGCCTCTTGACTCACGGCTCTTGGCTCACGCCAGAGCACAAAACGCGAAAAAATATTCTTACTTGCCGACAAATGGGAACATGGCTATGCGGTAGGCCATGAAGCCGTAGGGGATGAGCTTGATATGGATGTCGCGCTCGAGCACCGCAGGTTCCTCGGTGGGCATGACGGGGTCGCCCTTATCGGGCTGCCAATCGACGAGGTGGACGGTGGCGTCGATGGAGAGGGGCGCATTGTCGAGGCGCCATGAGAAGCGGGCTGGCATGTCTTTCTCCTCGAGGAAGCCGCCGTTGAGGCTGCCGGAGTGGAGGGCGTAGCGGAACTCATGCCAGAGCTCTTCGTTGATGTCGAAATAGTCGCCTGGGCGCTGCTGCATCGACATGCCCAGGAGGAGGGGGCCATAGCTGACGCAGGCGTAAGCTCCGCCAGAGATAAATCCGTCGAGACCGCGCTCGGTGTCGGGGCTGACCATCATGCCCCACGACGGTGCCTTGGCGCCTTTGTAGGCAGGGAAGAGCTCATTGGCGATAGTCAGCTCAGGATGCATGGGCAGTGTGAGACGGATTGTCTTGGGCAGGTTGCCGGAGTCAGATTTGGGTGCGACGAGGAAGTATCCGTCGGTAATCTGAATCCTGTAGTCCTTTGCGTTAACGGGTTTGCCTTCTGCATCGAGGAGAGCCAGTGACGGAGAGTCGCACCACTCGGGTATGCGCAGGCGCAGCATCTGGCCTGCGGGCATGGCGTTGATACGGAAGGTGAGCTTGTTGCGGAAGGGGTACTGGGTCTCGCACTGTATGTCGTAACGGCCGTCGCGAGTCTTGAGGTGGGCGGGGCCGTAGGTGAGCCAGAGCAGGCTGCCGTCGGTACCGAGCATTGCCATATTGATAATGTAGTTGGGCAGGGCGCGGTTGAGGTTGGCGGGGCAGCAGGTGGGCCAGTGCATCTCCTTGTAGTAGTTGCCGTCGTCGCGTATCTTGAGGTGGAAGCCGGGTATGCGGTTGGGTGCCTGAGTGTAGAGGCTTTGGGTGAAGGTGGAGTTGACGGCTCCGGGCAGTGCGTTGAAGGCGTCGCGCTCTATGCGGTCGCCGTAGCGACGGTCGCCGGTGGCGCGTGCCATCCAGATGTTGCTCCACATGAAATCGGTGATGTCGCAGCTTTCGGTGGCCTCGAAGGCTCCTATGCCGTGGAGGAACTCATTGCTGGAGTTGCTGCCGATGGGAAGCATGGAGTTGGCCTGCAGAAACTCGTAGCTGTTGACGGAGGCATCAAGCCATTCGTCGCCGGCTCCCCAGATGTAGCCTATGGCGGGCAGCTTGGAGGCTTCGTTGTAGGAGACGCCGTGGCACATGGCGGTGTGCAGGAAGTCCTTTTCGTTTACCCAAGTCTGTATGTACGCCGGCTCATAGGCCTTGAGCACCTGGAGGGCGCGGTCGGCGTAGTAGCTGTCGCCGGTGTAGCGGGTAAGCTCAAACATATTCTCGAGGCCGGTGATCTTGCGCATGTTGTCGAGGTCGCCGCCTCCGAAATGATGATTTTCCCTGGTATCATACTTGAACAGCGGGAAGTTGCGGTATACGCGCTTCAGCATCTCCAGCACGCGCTGGTCCTGGGTGGCGGAGTAGTAGGCCAGGGCGGCACGGCAGAATACGCCCTCGCTCCAGTAGAGGCCATAGTCCACATCGGTGGTGCCCCATGTGTCAACATACTTCTGATTGTTGGAGTGGATGTAGCCGTTAGGACGCTGACGGGCCATCACAGCCTCCATTACGCGACGGCTGCGGTTGATGAGCAGGGTGTCGTCAAGCAGGAAGCCGAGGCGAGTGAAGCCGTCGGTGTAGTAGGCTGTCTGCTCGTAGTGCCACCAGCCGCCTTGGTCGGGGTCGGCCCATCCGCGGCGAAACTCAGTGAAATCTTCCCCTATCTTTCGTGTCATGCCTCGGGCAGCAAGGGATGCCCAGTCACGGAGCCAGCCTTCGGGCTTGATTTCGCCCACATTGAAGGGGGTATAGGTGATTTTGGATTGGGGTGCAGCAGGCTCATTCTTGGCGGCGCCGTGGGTTGCTGCAAACAGACCAAGGGCGCACAGGGCGATGATGGTTTTCATTATGTTATATGTTATATTTGATATTGGCAGGGGGAGGGTAATGCCTGATTGTAAGTGAACTCTCTGCAAAGATACTTAAACTTTGTAAATCTTTATGAAAAGGTTGTCGTAAATCTTATGTTGATGTGGCTTTTTGCCATGCCGACAGACATTTTTGCTTTTCTATCGCGGTTTTTTTCTAAAAAAATGTTGTTGCCGCCGGATAATGCGGGAAAAATACGTAACTTTGCACACCGAAAATCAGTGTGCAATTTTTTGGACTATGTCAACTGTTAAGACAAGGAGCCTGCTAATCGACGTGGCACGAAAACTGTTTGCCCAAAGGGGACTGAACGGCACGACGATGAATGATATTGCCAAGGCTTCGGGCAAGGGGCGCCGCACGCTCTATGCCTATTTCGCAAACAAGGAGGAGATATACGCCGCGGTGATAGAGACCGAGGTGGACCGTATCAGCGACAAGATGGAGGAGGTGGCTGCCCGCGATATGGAGCCGGAACTCAAGATAACTACCCTCATCTACACTCATCTTAATATGGTAAAGGAAGCGGTTATCCGCAACGGCAACCTGCGCGCCGAGTTCTTCCGCAACATCTGGATGGTGGAGAAGGTGAGGAAAGCTTTCGATCATGAAGAACTGGAGCTCTACCGCCGTGTTATAAAGGAAGGCTGCGAGAAAGGTCAGTTTCACGTAGAGAGCGAATATCTGCTGGCTGACGTGATACACTATTGCATCAAGGGCCTTGAGGTGCCTTACATCTTCGGACGCCTTCGTAATGGCATGACTGAGGACAGCAGCCGTCCCGTAGTGGTCAACATGGTGAGGCGTATGCTCGGAGTGAATGGCATACAGTATTAATCAATAAGGAGACTCCCTTTTTTCTCTTGAAAAGAGGAGGAAGGTTTAGAGGTTACAGAGTTAAAAAAGCACCGAGGATGAAGATGAATATTTCCGTAAATTCATGAATGTCGGCATAACTATTTTAACTACTTAACTTCTAAATAATAAATTCGTCAACTTTTTCAAAATCTTAAAAAATAAAACTATGAAACTTTTAGAAGGAAAGACGGCGCTCGTTACCGGAGCTGCCCGTGGTATTGGTAAGGCTATTGCCCTGAAATTTGCCGAAGAAGGCGCTAACATTGCATTCACCGACCTCGTGATAGATGAGAGCGGCAAGGCCACCGAGGCTGAGATTGCCGCCAAGGGCGTGAAGTGCGTAGGCTTTGCCTCCAATGCTGCCGACTTTGCTCAGACAGAGGAGGTTGTCAACAAGGTGAAGGAAGAGTTTGGCTCCATCGACATACTTGTCAACAATGCCGGTATCACCAAGGATGGTCTGATGATGCGCATGGGCGAGGCTCAGTGGGACGCAGTGATTGCTGTTAACCTCAAGTCCGCCTTTAACTTCATCCATGCCTGTACCCCCATTATGATGCGCCAACGCAGCGGCAGCATCATCAACATGGCTAGCGTGGTAGGTGTTCACGGCAATGCCGGCCAGAGCAACTATGCTGCCTCCAAGGCAGGCCTCATCGCTCTGGCTAAGAGTATCGCTCAGGAGCTTGGCTCACGCGGTATCCGCGCCAACGCCATCGCACCGGGCTTTATCGAGACAGCCATGACTGCCGCCCTGCCCGAGGATATCCGCAAGCAGTGGATTCAGAGCATCCCCCTGCGCCGTGGCGGCCAGGTTGAGGACATCGCTAACACTGCCGTATATCTGGCCAGCGACCTTTCCAGCTATGTTACCGGACAGGTTATCCAGGTTGACGGCGGAATGAATATGTAAATGCACGTTCTCTACGAGGATAATCATCTCATTATCGTCAGCAAGTCCGCCGGCGAGATAGTGCAGGGCGACAAGACTGGCGATACCCCCTTGAGCGATATCGTCAAGGCTTATATCAAGGAACACTATGCCAAGCCTGGGCAGGTGTTCCTTGGTGTTACCCATAGGTTGGACCGCCCCGTGAGCGGAGTGGTGGTTTTTGCCCGCACCAGCAAGGCACTCAGCCGAATGAATATCCTTTTCCGCGACGGTGATGTGGAGAAGACTTACCTAGCCATTGTGGCCGACAGACCGCCCAAGGATGAGGGTGAGATAACCTCGTGGCTTACTCGCAACGAGCGGCTCAACAAGTCGTTCTCTTCACCAGTGGAGAAGCCTGGCGCAAAGTTGGCGCGTTTGCGCTATCGTCTGGTGGTTTCCACTGACAATTATCACCTGCTGGCCGTGCGCCTGCTTACGGGACGCCATCATCAGATACGCTGCCAGCTGGCTTCTATCGGCTGCCCTATTAAGGGCGACCTGAAATATGGCGCACGCCGCAGCAATCCCGACGGCAGCATCTCGCTCCATGCGTGGAGAGTGGCTTTTGAGCACCCCGTGAGCCATAAGCAGATAGTCGTGACGGCTCCTTGCCCCAACGACTCGCTATGGAGGGCGTTAGCCAAATCTCTCGATGAAATCGCGGATTTCTCATGACTCTCACTATTATCATTCCGGCCTACAACGAGGAAAGGAATCTTGCGTCAGTGCTTGACAGTGTGATGCAGGTAGAATTGCCTTATGGGGCAGACAAGGAGATAATAGTGGTTGATGACGGCTCTACTGACAATACTGTTAGTAGGGTCCAGTCTTTTGTTACCGCCAATCCACAGGCGAGAATAAACCTTATCAGGCATACTTCCAACCAGGGCAAGGGCGCGGCTATACGTACTGCACTGCCTGCCGTGAGCGGTGAATATGTGATAATACAGGATGCCGACGGCGAGCTTGACCCCCGTGACTTTGCAAAGATGCTCAGTAAGATGGTGGACGAGGACCTTCCCGTGGTCTATGGCTCACGCTTCCTCATCGCCGGTGGCAGGCTGGGCAGCCGCTTCTTCTATTATGGCAACAGAATTCTCTCCGCATTGGCCAATGTGCTCTATGGACAGCACCTTACAGACGAGGCAACTTGCTACAAGCTCTTCCGCACATCTCTGCTTCGGTCCCTGACGCTGCGCTGCCGCGGGTTTGAGTTCTGTCCCGAGGTGACGGCCAAGATTGCACGGTGTGGCATTAAGATTCAGGAAGTGCCCATTAATTATTATCCGCGCACCCGCGAGCAGGGCAAGAAGGTCCGACTGCGCGATGGATTCATCGCAGTGTGGTGTCTGCTCAAGTATCGTTTTGTGGATTGAGATTACCTCCTAAGATGGGAGAGATGGCACATGTGCCAGAGGGGAAGATAAATGAATTCTGCAAGGATCGTTTAGAGAGGAAAAGGGAATGAGGTGATTTAACAGAAAGGAAACGATTGTGCCCTTGTCAAAAAAAACAGTTAGGCGGACCTGCACCATGCAGGTCCGCCTAACTGTTGAGCTTTATTGAGTGTTATTTGCGAATGCTCAGGAATTTCTCGATCTTGCGACCGATGCCTGTGCGGTGTTTGTGTTCCTTCTCGTTGCCATAGCCGTAACCATAGCCGTAGCCATAACCGTAGCCATATCCATAGCCATAACCGTAGCCATAGCCGTATCCGTAGCCATAGTTGCTCTGGCTCTTGGCATTGGAGTCGTTGACCACAATGTTCATCTTGTGGAACTTACCCTCCTTGTATAGTTTCTCAAGGTCAGGCAGGAAGCGGCGGTCCTCAGCACCCACACGGATAACGTAGAGGGTGATGTCGGCCACGCGGTTAACGATGCCGGAGTCAGCCACATTGATGGTAGGCGTACAGTCAACTACAATATACTTGTAGCCGTAGTCCTCGCGCAGGCTCTTGATGAGAGTGTCGAGTCGGCTGCTCATAAGCAGCTCGGCGGGGTTGGGCGGACGGACGCCGGCAGGAATTATATCAAGATTCTCACCTACGTTCTTTACTATGATGTCGTCAATCTCGCACTGCTTGGCAAGATAGCTGGTCAGACCGTAGTTGGTTCGCCTCAGGCCGAGCACCTCAGAAACAGAGTTCTTGCGTATGTCGGCATCGATAAGTATGGTTTTTGCTCCGCCGATGCCGAGGATTGCCGATAGGTTACGCGAGATGAAACTCTTACCCTGCGAGGGGGTGGAGGAGGTAACGGCAATGATGCCCTCCTGCGTAATCATGTTGAGGTTGTAGCGCAGTACGCGGAAAGCCTCGGAGATAGTCTTGCCGTTGTCTTCCTTGCTGAGGAATTTCTTCTCGTTGCGTTCGTCGATCCACCGTGGGATGTCGCCCAGGATGGGGGCTGTGAGGGCGTCCTCGATGTCCTTGCGTCCACGCACGGTTTTGTCCATTGTGATGAGGAACCAGAAGATGGCTGCGGGAATGCCAAGACCGAGGATGAAGGCCACGAGCATTATGCGGCCGGTGTGGGGTGAGACGGGGCTCTTCACGCCGTAGGGGTATTCCACTATGCGCACGTTGGCATCGTTGATGGCCAGCTGCAGGGCGTTCTCCTCGCGCTTGTTGAGCAGGTAGGTGTAGAGGGCTTCCTTCACCTTTTGCTGACGGGTGATATCGAGAGTCTTAATCTCTGACTGTGGTGCGTTGGCCATCTGCGAGCGCAGGCGGTCGTCGGAACCGCGAGCCTTGGCCAGCTGGATGCGGATGGAGTTGACATAGCTGTCGATGCCGGCGCAGATGGTGTGGCGCATGTCTTTGAGCACCTGATCGCGCTGCACTATGGCGGGCGAGGTGGGTGATGCGTTGGCCAGCAGCTTATTGCGGTCAATCATCAACTCGTTATACTGATTGATCTGGCTTTCCATGCTGGCATTGCCCAGGGCGCCGAGCACGGGGATGAGCTTCTCGTTGTTGGCGCTGTTGACGATGAAGTCGCGTAGCGAGCTGACTACAGCCAGACGGGTCTCGAGGTCGAGCAGTGTCTGGTGGGAGGTGGAGCTTTCCTGCAGATAGTTGGTAACGTTGAGGTTAAAGTCGAGCAGGTTGCTCTCTTGCTTGAAGTTGACAAGGTCGCGTTCCACCTCGCTCAGCTGTGAGCCAATGAGGGCGATACGCTCGTCAATAAACTTCGAAGCATTGCGGGCCGATGCGTTTTTGCTGTCAACGATGTCGGCCTTGTACACTTCGAGCAGGGTGTTGAGTATCTTGTTTGCCCTGCCGCGGTTGCCGTCGAGGCAACTGATGGTTATCAGGTTAGCATCCTTGTCGTTCTCTGCGGCTCCGAGCCCTGCGCGATAGCGCGTGATGGCGTCCTCACGGCTGGAGCGTGAGATTCGTATGGTCTTATTGTCGTAGGCCTTGGTGTACTTGGTCTTGTTGAGCACGATGATGCCGGCGGGAGTCTTGACGGGTTCGCCAAAGGTGACGGTCTTTCTGAATCCGGTCTTGTCGCCGTTGAAGCGCAGCTTGTCTATCTTGACAGAGTTACCGTTGATTTCAGCCTCAAAGTTTGTGGCGCCCTTGAAGGGCTCCAGGAAGTTGACCAGAATGGGGCTGTCCTCAAAAAGCGATACGGGGGTGAAGCGCTGGGTGACGTTGTAGGAGATATCCAACTTCAGCAGGTCAACCACGCGGCCTATCAGACGGCGGGAGGTAAGGATGAATATTTCGTCCTTCAGGTTGTCGTTGGCTGCTATGCCGCTGAGGTCTTGCAGATTGTTGAAAGCCCTCGATTTGTTGGTCTTGGTCTCGCCCTCGCTGATAAGGATGGTGGCGCTCTGGCGGAAAATGCGCGGCTGACGCTTGGCATAGAGGTAGGCCAGGCCGAGGCAAACAATAACGCTCAGCAGGAACCATCGCCAATTCTTGCGCAGTACGGTGAGGCAGTAGAGCGCAATGTTAAGGATATTATTGCCGTGTTCTTCTTCTTGAACTTGGTTTTGGTTTTCTAAAACTTCAGCCATAGATAATAAAGTTTGTTAGTCGCAAAGTTGCAAAGTCACATAGCTAATGAAGATGCTCTTTGTTTATTCGCGGATAGTGTAAGATTCAAATTTACGATTCCTGTAGATGTTTGTGCTAATAGTGTTTGTATGTCAATGCGTTCTTCTGGTGTACATAGTTTAAAGTCTTCACACAGGTATAGCATGCTGTAAACTTCTGCGCAGCTACCCCTGCTTATATTGAGAAAACTTGCATATCTTGCATCTGAGCCGGAGTCAAATCCTTCTGCGATGTTATTCATAATGCTAACAGCAGCTCTCTGAATTTGGTCGCGGAAGCTATAGTCCTTGCATTCTTTTATCATCAGATATACAAGATTAACTACTTCACGAGCTTGTTTCCAAATGAAAAGATTTTCGATGCTTCTTTTAGACATAAGGAAAAACTTTATAACCTTGCGACTATATAGCTTTGTGACTCTGCGACTTTGTGACTCTGTGACTAAGAAAAACTACCTTGTCAGTGCAATTATGAGTGAGACGATGGAGGCCACCATGCTCACCAGTGTGCCCGTAACGGTAAGGTAAGTGTAGGAGGTGCTACCCTTCACCTTTACCGATTTGTTGGACTCGACGTACACCAGGTCGTTCTGCTGCATGTAGTAGGCCGGTGAGTTGAAAACTGACTCGGGCTTGGTCAGGTCAACCTTGTAGGAGGTACGCTTGTTGTTCTCCTCGCGGATCACCAGCACATTGGTGCGGATGGCGCTGGCATTGAGGTCGCCTGCGCGGCCCAGCACCTCCAGCAGGGTCAGGCGCTGGCCGGTATAGCTCTGGGTGCCGGGGTTCTTGACATCGCCCAGCACGGTAATTTTGAAACTCATGATCTTGGCGCTGACCTGCACGTCGTTGACATCCTTGGCTAGCTGCTGGCGGATATTCTCCGACAGTTCCTCAACAGTCAGGCCTGCGGCCTTCACCCTGCCTACGATGGGAAATTCAATCGTGCCGTCCTGGTTGACCCAGAAGTAGCATACGCCGCTCTGAGTCATCGCCTGGCTTGAGCCGCTGGCGGAGTTGCCCGAACCGACGAGGATGCTGTTGTTAAACTGTTCAATTAGTTGCTTGTCACGGCTGGTGATGGAGATGGCCAGCTCGTCGTCAGACTGGATGAGCAGCTGGAAGTTTTTGTCGATAGCCAGGGTGTTGGCGTAGATGGAGTCGGCACCTTGCAGGTAAATCATCTCCTTGTTGTTGACGCACGAGGTCATCAGCGCAGTGGCTGCAACAGCAAGGATCAGTAGCGTCTTCTTCATATTCTTAAGGATTGCAGTATTCAATTATCTTTTAATACGGTCAGCGGGTAGATGGCCACGCCGCCGGAAATGGCAAATGCTTAAAGCCGATATTTTACAATTTTCGGCGAAGTTACACAATATTTTTATATAAAGAGGTATTTAATTGGCAAAACTTGATTATGTTCCCGCAATTTTCACGATTCTCTGCATGAAAATGCGGGCTTTGTATCTTCCAGGCAATATTTATGCACAGAAGAATAAGATGATAAGCTGTGCTGTCAGTATGCGTAGGAACATTGCCAGTGGATAGACGGTGGAGTATCCTACGGCGGGCGCATTGTTGCCCGCAACCTGGGTGGAGAAAGCCAGCAGCGGCGGATCGGTGTAGGTGCCGGCAATGAGGCCGCTCAGGGTGAAGTAGTTGACCTTCATGCGTATGCGAGCGATGATGCCCACAGCCAGGATAGGCACCACGGTAATCAGAAATCCCGTCCAGACATAGCTGATGCCGTCACCCTGCGTCAGGGTGTTCCAGAAGTTGGCGCCCGCCTTGATGCCCACTCCCGCCAGGAAAAGGCTAAGCCCCAGCTCGCGCACAAACATGTTGACGCTCGTAGTGGTGTAGGAGGTGATGCGCAGCTTGTAGCCCTTGGCTCCGATGAGGATGGCCACGATCAGCGGACCGCCCGCCAGGCCCAGCTTAACGGGCATGGGCACGCCGCCGATGGCAAACGGGATGCTGCCAAGTATCACGCCCAGTAGCACACCCAGGAATAGAGGTCCTATGTTGGGGTGGTTAAGCTTTTTCACCGAGTTGCCCACGGCGCTTTCGGCATGGGCAATGCTCTCCTGCGGCCCCACCAGCAGCAGGCGGTCGCCAATCTGCAGGCGCAGGTTGCGGTCGGCAAAGAGGTCGATGCCCGATCGCGTGAGGCGCGTCACATTTACGCCCAGCACGCTGCTGAAGTGCATCTGCGCCAGAGTCTTGCCCTCCACTTCCGGCTTGGTTACCACCACGCGCTTAGAGATAATCGGCGACGGGGTGAGCTGCCAGTCCTTGTGCTCCACCGCGCCCATGAAGGCTGTCACGGCTTCTGCATCGTCTTCTGCGCACACTATGCGCAGCAGGTCGCCCCGCTTCAGCACCGCGTCAATGGAGGGGGTGCTCACTTCGCCGTCGCGCTCCATGCGCGAGACCACAAAGTTGCGGCCCACAAAGTCGCGAATCTTGCGCACCGTGACGCCGTCCAGCGCGCTGTTAAGCAAGCGGATGGTCATGCGATGGGGCTTGGCGTGAGGGTTCTCCTCCATCTCATGCTTCACCTGCTCCTGCTCGCCGTCTAGCCTGATTCTCATCAGGTAGCGCAGCAGAATCACCGCCCCGATCATTCCCACCAATGCCAGCGGATAGGCGCAGGCATAGGCCGAGGCAATCTCGTGGCTCTCCATGGCCTGCTGCAAGGCAGGGTTGTGGGCTGCGGCCTCGCCCAGCGCCTCGTTGGCGGCACCCAGGCCGGGAGTGTTGGTCACGGCGCCGCATAGCACCCCTACCATCATCGGCAGGTTCTTGCTGTCGCCGCTATCAAAGATAAGGAAGTAGCAGCCCAGCATCACCCCAATGTTGAGCAAAATGGTCAGCACCGAGTAGGCGTTGAGCTTCAGGCCGTCCTTCTTCAGCGACGAGAAGAAGCCAGGCCCCACCTGCAGGCCGATGCAATAGACAAACAGTATCAGGCCGAAGTCCTGCACAAAGTTCAGCACAGCCAGCGGCGCGGCATAGCCCTCGCCGTTGCCCAGCCCAGTTGAGTTATAGATATGGCCGGCCAAAATGCCCGTAAACAGCACAAAGGTGGAGCCCAGCGAAACGCCGCCCACCTTAATCTTGCCCAGCTTATAGCCCAGGGCAATCACCAGAGCCAGCAGCAGCACGATGTGCCCCATGCTCTGAGTGTCAGTAAACAAACTTGATAGCCAGTTCATCTTTCGTATGCTTTATGCTTACCTGAATATTTTCCTCATTGTTTTAATAAATAACCCCGCTTGCGTCATGGCATGCGGGGTTATTGCTTTTAGTTGCGGAGGCAGGACTCGAACATGCGACCTCCAGGTTATGAGCCTGGCGAGCTACCAACTGCTCCACTCCGCGATCTTGTGTTTTGCGCTGCAAAGGTAAGGATTTTTCGCTAATTACGCTCCAAATCACTGACTTTTTTTGCTGCCGCACCTTTCTTTATCCGTAATTATGCATGAAAAAAGCCCCTTTTGCCACCTAAAGCACGCAAAAAGGGGACCGCCAAAGAATAACAGAGCCCTCCCTCGCAGAAAACGCCTGCTTCCGTAATCTAAAGTATGGCAACCGCCACTTAAAGCAGACTATCCGAAATCTTAACTCGAGGAAGCGTAATCTAATCCCGTGCTGGCGTAATCAAAAAAGCGTGCTTCCGCAAACTAAACTCGTGCTCGCAAAATAATTCAGTCTAAATTATGAATAATTCAACTTAAATTATGGCAACAATATAGCAGTTGGCACAGATTACAGTCTCTGCGAAATAGTCATGCTCTCTCTGTGCCAACATTTGTGTCATTGCCTATAAAAAATTAAAATGTTTTTTGCATACATTCCTGCATTGTTTCGGTTAAAGAGTTGAAAAACAGACGATTTAATATGCAGGGTAATTTTTAGTCCTGTGGAAATCAAAACTAAAAGCCTTGAAACGAAATCTAAAAGCCTTGAAACGAAATCTAATCCCGTGGAAAAACGCCAGCTCCACTGGATTAAAATTTTTCTTCACGGGATTAGTTTATTTTTCCACGGGATTAAAACTTTTTTGAACGGGATTAGATTAAACTTAGGCAATGATCACGCAAAAGACTCGGAATAAAAGTCTTATGTCTATTCTAACTAACGCTGCTATGCAATAAACATACAACTAACGCAGTCAGAATTGGCTGCATTATGAGTAATCTGTGCCAACATCTATATCATTACCTAAATTATTTTTAATTCAACTTGATTTTTTAATAATTCATTGATTTTTTAATAATTCAACTTAAATTATTTCATGAGCACGGGTTTAGATTGTAGCAGTACGTGTTTAGACTACATGAGCTTGTGTTTAGATTGTGGCTGTAGGCAGTCAGTCTGCGGCCGCTCACATTTATATTTCGCGAGATGGGGAATCAAAGGAATAACTTAAAGACCCTGTTGCTCTTCGTTGGGTGTGGGAGTAACAGGGCCTTCTTTTTTATAGGAGGGTGGGGGGTTCCTTGCGTTGAAATTGGGATTTTTTGCGGCGGAGATGGGTTTTCTTGCGGTCAGGCAATCTCTCTTTTTCTCCTAGAAGGGATAGCCTATTGCGAAATGTAGGGCGAAGCGGTCGCCCAGGCGGCCTGTCTGGAAGTAGCCGCGGTGAGTGGATGCGGGGTCGTGGAGGGCAATGCCGAGGTCCAGTCGGAGTACTAGGAAGTCGAGGTCGTAGCGCATGCCCACACCGGTGCCGAGGGCCAGGTCGCTAAGCAGCTTGCCGGCTCGCAGGGTGCCACCCTGGCGGTTGTCGTCGGAGCGCAGGAGCCAGATGTTGCCTGCATCGATGAAGGTGGCTCCGTAGAGTGTGCCGAAGAGAGGGAAGCGCAGTTCGATGTTGCCTTCTATCTTGATGTCGCCGGTCTGGTCGAGGTAGGAGTATTTGCCGCCGCGGCTGATGAAGCGTCCGGGGCCTACGCGGCGTATGGGGAAGGCGCGGATGCTGTTGGCACCGCCGGAGTAGAACTGGTCGCTGTAGGGCACGAAGTCAGAGTTGCCGTAGGCCCATGCTATGCCGCCCATCACTCGGGTGACGAGGCGGGTGTTGGTGTTGAGGCGCCAGTTGTTGTGGAGTTCGGAGGTGACTTTTATAAACTGAGCGAAGGGATTGCTGAAAAGCTTCTTGTTTTTCTCAGAGAATTTCTTGCCGCCTATGGCGTAGGCTGTCGAGGTGAGTCCGCCGGCCTCCTTGATGCTGAACTGCCATGCCAGGGGGTGGCGGGTGTTGCGTGGTGAGGTATAGGCGTAGGTGTACTGTATGGCTGGCACGAGGCGGTCTTGCATCGAGACGGCCAGGGCTGGGCTCTCTTGTAGGATGGAGTCAAACTGGTGGGTGGTACGGTAGAGCTTGTCGTAGGTCAGCGAGAAGGGCGTCAGCTCGTGGCGCGAGGTTCGGTTGCGGTGCCAGGAGTAGGTGAGGCTGGTACCGAAGGATAGCATGCGGAAGTAGCCTGCACGGTTGAGTAGGTCGCCGTAGATGCTGAAGCTGGTGGTGGCGGGGAACCGGAGGCGCTGGGGATTCATGCCGGGCAGCATCATGCGTGGAATGTCGAGCGATAGCTTGGTGCCGACTTCGTAGGAGTTGAAGAGGCCGTGGCTGTGGTTGTCGCCGAGGTTGGTGGTGGTCCACTCGTAGGAGCCGTAGAGCTTGAAGCTGAGGAGCTCGGCTCCGCGGAAGGCATTTTTCTTCTTTAGTCCGAGCGAGAGTCCGGGGCCTATGCGGTTGGAGTTGCGCTCGGTAACGTTGATTTCCAGGTCGGCGTTATACCGGGGCTCCATTATGGCGCGGATGTAGAGGTCGAGGGTGTCAGACCCCGCCGGTGGCATGACGCTGTCGGCGCGGCGCCATGCGGCGGTGTCGCGCGGCATATAGCGCAGCTCGAGGTGGGAGAATGTGCCGAGTTCATTGAGCAGCTCCTGGGTTTTCTCCTGTCCCATGTAGCGGTAGAGGCGCCCGCGGCGGTGGAGTACGTTGCGCATGACGGCGTCGGGGCGTATGGGCCAGTGGGAGCCAGAGTAGGAGTAGGAGCCTTCGGGTATGCTGACGGTGTGGTCGGCCTGGTCGAGGGCATGACGCAGCACGGTGAGGTGAGTGTTGCCTATGTACCACTGTCTGTTGACGAGGGGGTGCAGGTTGGGGGAGTTCTGCATGCGCAGCTGCACCTTGTATGGCTTGGCCACGGTGTCGGCCTTGTAGGTGGCGAAGGTGGGCTTATAGTAATAGTAGCCGCGGTTTTTGAGCATGTTGGCCACGCGGGTCTGCTCCTGTTGCAGGGCTGTGGCAGTGAAGGGTGCGCCGGGCTGCAGGAGGCTTTGCTTTCGGGTGGCGCGGATGAGCGAGTCGGCATAGTCGGGGAATCCGATGTACTCCACTGAGTCGATGCGCCAGAGGCGGTTGGTATGGACAAAGTAGTTGATCTTGGCCTTGCGGTCGTTGTGGCGGTGGTGGGTGATGGTGTAGTCGACGTGGCCGCGGAAGAATCCGTAGTTGTGCAGCACGTTTTCTGCCACCTTGGCTCGTGTGTCGGGATTGACGGATGAGATGAGCACCGGCTGGCTGCCCACCTTCTGGAAGAGCCAGCGGCCGAGGCCTTTGCTTTCCTCCTTGTAGCCCCACGCATTGTAGGCCAGCAGGCCGATAGGCAGGGGTGTGCGTATGCGCGAACTGCCGAAGAAGGAGTTGTTGGGCGGATAGGCTATCACGGCCTCAATCTCTTCCTCCACAGCCTCCAGGGCCTGGGCATCGGCGTCGTTGGTCAGGTCTTCTGCCACTCCTTCAGATGCAGGGCCTCCTTCCTTAGAGGCGGAGGCGGCCTTTTTCTTCTTTCCGCTGAGGGCGTCCTTCACCTGTACAGCGGCATCGGCCAGGGCTACTATCACTCCGCCTTTGGTGGAGTGGCGCAGGCCGTCACGGTCCTTGCCGCCCTGATCCACGTAGCTGACGGTGCCTATGCCGGTGTAGAGGGTTTCGCCCTCGGGCAGGTGGCTGGTGGTGGAGCAGGCAGCCAGCAGTAGCATCAGCGTTGCCAATGCGAGGTAATATGTGATATGTGATATGTCGCGTTTCATATCCTTTTGTCCTTTTATTCTCCTTACTCCCTTTTATTCCTTATTCTTCTTCTTACTCCTTCTGAAGAGCATCAGGTCACCGAAGCTATCGGTGCGGCGGCGCCAGATGTAGCCAGCTCCGGCAGAGGAGTAGCTGCCCTCCAGCGGGTCGTAAGTGTCATTGTCATAGAATACCTGTATGTAGCGAGTGCCTAAGCGGTTAAGGCGGTACTCTAGGGAGATATTGTCGATAAAGCTCTGCGAGGAGGATGCGCCTTCGTCGGTGGCTCCGGTAGTCACCTTGCCTCCGATGACGAAGGTAACGCGGTCGTTCCAGAATTTCTTGGAGAACTGGAAGGTGTAGTCGGTCTGGGTCTCGCCGCTGGCGGTGGTGTTGCCCTCCACGCCTACGCTGATGTCGATGGTCTTGAGGGCGCTGCCGGCAATGTTCTGTATCTCGCTCTCGAGGAAGGAGTTGAGGGCGTTGTTGGCCTTGAAGCCGGTCTTGTTGGAGGAGGACATGTAGAGACCTGTGGCCAGCATGGTGACTGCCACCTTGTTGCGCATCTCGTTGCCCATGGTGGCGAGCTCGCTCTGCACCTCGCTGTCCTCGGGGGCATCGATGAGGAACTCTACGCCCATGTTGCTGAGCTGCTTGGTTATCTTGACGCCCACATCGAAGACCACCATGCGGCTGACGTCGGTTTCTCCGGTCACGGCTGCCTTGGTGCGCTCGGTGGCTGTGATGTTAAGGGTGGGGTTGTCGATGTCGCCGTTGAATTGGATGAAGTTGCCCTCGGCGAAGGTGAAGGTCTTGAGAGGTATGAATGGCAGGGTATACTTCATTTCGCCGCCCTGTATGTTGAAGCGGCCGGTCATGCTCATGTCACCGCCGGGGAACATCATCATCTTGAGGTTGCCGCCGCCGTTGCAGTCCACGTAGTTCTTGCCGTCGTCGCTGAGCTCGCAGTGCAGGTGGGTAGCGGGGTCAACATTGAGGTTGAGGCTTACGAAGAGTCCGCCGGTCTCCTCAGGCTGCTCCTCCTGCTCGCCGCTGTCGCTGAAGTCCACAAACTCTACGAGGCCGCTGAACTGGTCGTCCACCTGGAGGGGCGTGTCGCGCATGATGTAGGTCATGTCGGTCTTGCCCAGCACATTGAGGTCGCCGCGCAGCATCATGAAGCCGGACTTGCCCTTGAGAGTGGCATCGATGTCAACGAATACTTTGCCGTAGAGGAGCGATTTCTTGGTCTTCTCTGCATTGATAAGGCTGAAGTCGGTGGCCTTGATGCTAAGGTCGTATATGATGTCGCTCAGGTTGCCGAGGTCCACGCTGCCGTCGACGACGAGGGGATTGTCGCTCTGTCGGCCCAGGAATTTCATCTGGTCGAAGAGTATCTTGCCCTGGCTGATGGCGATGGGCTTATTCTCCATGGCGAGGTCAAAGCCGTAGAGCTCAGAGTAGGCGTGGATGGAGTCGGGGTTAATCTGGCCGTTGAGGGCGAGGTTGGCGGTGGGACCTTTGACGCTTATCTCGCCATTGGCCATGCCGCGCAGGGCCAATGTGCCGTCGTCGCTGAGGAAGGTGTTGAGCAGGCTTACGGGGAATTGGTCGAGGGTGAGGGTGGCGTCAAGTATGCCGTCCTGGCGGTCGTAGTAGTGGCCGTCGAGCACAGCCACCTCTTTATCCAGACTCAATATCTGAGCCACCACATAGTGGCCGTCATCTTCGGGCATATAGAAGAGCTCAGTACCGATGTCGCCAACATAGATACCCTCATATTCGAGCTGGCGGCTCTGCAGCTGTCCTACGGCGGTGAAGCTCTGGGGGGTCTTGATTACGTGGATATCGCCGTCCAGCCATCCGCTGACTTTGGGCATAAAGGGGACTACGCTACTCAGGTCGTGGAGGTTGAGGTTGGCCAGTGAGAGGGTGATATCCTGATTGATGGAGTCGTTGGTAAGGGAGAAGAGTTTGAGGTTGGTATTGTCGTCGGCCAGGAGGTCGATATTGGCAGTGAAGAATCCGGCGGAGTCCACGCGCAGGAAGTTGTCATCATTGATTTTAAATTGGCGGTAGGCCAGGGTGGATACTCTGGGCAGGAGGGTGAAAGACATGCCGCCGTGGCCGTCGAGGATGACGCGGGTGCCGATGTTGATGCCCTCGCGGCCCTTAGCGTCCTTGAAGTTTGCCATCAGGTTGAATCCGTCGCTGAGCAGGCTGCCGTCGAGGGTGGCGGTGAAACGGTTGGGATTTCTCTTACTGTTGTTCTCTATGCGGACATTGAGGCGCATGGCATCGCTGTCTTGCCTGATTTCCATCTGCGAGGCTTCCAGCAGCACGGCTCCGGTGCGGAAGTTGGTCATGTTGGCCGTGGCATTGATGCCTAGCTCGGGGCCGGTGGTCACGTCAGCGGATAGGGAGTCGAATCCGTAGCCGTTCATGGCCAGCATCTGCTGCAGTGGGTTGTTGTTGCCGGAGCGTATGCGCATGCGCATCTCGGGCAGCAGCTGGCGCAGGGCGTTGTGGTCGAGCTGGGCTGCGCTCAGCTTGGTGGTCAGTTCGTCGGCAAAGCTACTGAGGCTGTTTATGATGACGTTTAGCGGATTGTCAGAGCGTGCCATGAGGGTGAGGTCACCCGAGTTGAGGTAGATGTGGGTGGAGTCGGGACTTGTGCCGAGACCGAAACGGATGGCGCCGCCCGGATAGCCTAAGCGAGAGTCAACGGCATTGAGATGGTCGATGGTGCCGCCGAGGGCCATCTTCTGTGTTTTCTCCTCGTAGAATCCTCTGACATTGATGTCAGCCATGAGGCGAAGGTTCTTGTCGATGGTACTGTCGGCGGAGCCAGTAAGTTGGCTGAGGCGGAGGCTTTCTACCTGACCGTCGAGCGAACCGCTTATGCGCCCGCCCTGCTGCTGGGCAGTGAAGTTGAGCGTAGCCTTGAGCCATGAGTTGTCGGCGTGAAGCGTGCCCTGGGCGTTGGGACCGTTGATGTCGGCCTCTATGTGCATATTGTTGAGTGGCAGGCCAGCATAGGTAAAGTTGCCTATGCGTGAGCGGAGCTTGAGGCTGGTGCCGGGGCTGAGGAAGTCAGTGCCATGGCCCTTGACGTCGAAGTCGCCGGTCAGCGGACTGAGGCCCATGCCTGGCAGGAAATTCTGGAGGGGGAATTGGCGGGCCGTGAGCCGGCCGTTGTAGATCATGCGGTTGGCATCAAACTGACCGGTGAAACTGAGGCTGCCCTTGCCGCTGTATATGGTGTTCTTGCTGAGAGTGAAACTGTTGCCGCGGAAGGTGAGGTCGCCGCCTATGCGTGTGCCGTTGGGTATGCGCAGTTGCTTCTGGAGGTCCTTGGGCAGCACTTGGCGCAGGAAGCTGGCATCCTTGAGAGCCACTGTGTAATGGAGGTTGCCATTGCGGCGCAGGTCGGAGCCCAGCTGGTTGAGTCGCCCATTGAGTCGCATCTCCATGTTGCCGGGCAGGGTGATGATGCCGTAGTCGAGGGTGAGGTTGTCCATGGTACCCTCGGCGCGCAGGTTGACATTGATGGGCTTGTTGGGCAGCATCTTGCCAAGGTCGTCGCCAGCCAGCAGGCTGATGTCCTGCTTGCCTATGTTGCCCTTTACCTTAATATCCATACGGTTGCTGTTGCCCACTGAGGCGTCGGCTTCCAGGCGACTATGGGGCGTCTCGATTACTCCGCCGCTGAGTTTGACCAAGGTGGAGTCGTAATGCAGCGTACCGCTGAGGTTGCTCAGTTCCAGGCCGCTCTTTTCCTTGAGAGCCAGCTGTTGTAGGCCGAGGTCGAGGCCTTCTTTGGTATAGCTTACGTTGTCGGCATTGAGCGTCAGGGTGGGGAAGTGCAGGTGGTTGGTGTCAAGGCCCTTTTGCGGCTTCTCGTAGGGAATGTCGTAGGCCATATCGGTGGCCTGCAGGGCCAGCTTGCCTACCTTGTAGGAGTCATCCTTCAGGTTGATGTCTGCCTGGCGGGCGCTGAGCGAGCTGACGTTGCCGCTCAGGCGCAGCGAGTCGCCGGGCGTCTGTACATAGAATGTGGTATTGTCCACCTTCAGCTCGCCCAGGGCAATCTGCCACTCCACGGGCTCCGACGGTGTGGTGTCGACGGCGGCCGTGTCGCTTAGCACCAGTCTGACATCGGCATCCTTGAGCCTCACGCGGTTTACGTCGATGTGCTTCTTCTTGAGGTCGCACACCGCCGGTATGTCCATCTTGAGCAACCTGAAGCGGCCCTCCACATGGGTGTCGCTGATGAAGTCCTTGGTGTTAAGCTTGGCCTGGCGCAGCTCGAAGCCGTTGAGGTCAACCTTGCCCTCCAGTAGGGGAAGCACCTTTACGTCCAGCAGCAGTTCCTCGGCGGCCACCACGGTATCGCCCTTGTCCACGGCGCTCATGCGCTCCAGCTGGAGGTCGAGCCACGGGGTGAGGCTCACATGGTCAATCTCCACCTTCATGCCTGTCTCTTCGCTCAGGTAGTCACAGGCCCAATTCTTCAGCCATTGCTGCACGGGAGGCAGATATACTGCTACCACCAGCAAGAATATCAATATCAGGATGGAGAGCAGAATCCTCCCTATCCATTTCAGAATGCATGCTGGTAGTCGCTCAATATCCATAATGGTACAAAGATACGAAGTTTTCGGTATAAGTCACGCAGAAATCAGCCGTTTTCATCGTATTCTTCCGTATTTGGTCGCTTATCAGCCAAGTTTTTCATAAGTTGCCGATGCCGCACTTGCGCTCAAACCATGTGGCGAACTTACGCATGGGCATCACGCTGACACTGAAGAACCATGCCATCGGCACAAAGCAGAAAAGGAAGCGCTTGGCGGAGAAATCAAGTACATTCTGGATGCTGTCCCATTGGTAGTCTACCTGGTAGAGCACCGTCACATAGCCTGCTATGCCGATTATGATGGTCCAGATAAGGTAGTGGCTCAGGCTCAGTCCCTCGGGGCGCATGGACTGGTGGCGCAGCCTGAGGTAGATGGCATAGAAGATATGTACGTGTAGCATTATCAGCGCGATGTTAAAAGTCCACCCGTAATAGTCGCTGCCGCCCAGCAGGCCGTACACCCCGCGCCATACGGTGAGCAGCTTGTCACCGTCCCAGAAGGGGTGAGTGATGAGTGTGCTCTCCGAGGCCAGTCCGCATGTGCTGCTGCACACTGTCCATAGTAGGAAGGGCAGCATGGCAAGCGCGGTCAACGCTATGGCCCACCATCGGGACTTCGGGCGAACCGATTCCCCCTCGGCAGAGGGAAGCGGGGTGGACGTATGGCTCCTTATCAGCGAGATAAATATAAATAAGAGCGCCACGCCGATGAACACTACTCCCTCGGCACGCATCCACACATTAATGGCCAGCATCAGCGCCATCAGTCTGAGGTCGAATGGCTCGCGCCGCTCCAGCCACAGGCATAGATAAATAATTGCCGCCGAGGCCACGCAGGCATGCATCACGTTGGTTATGGAATGGGAGGCAAAGGATGTCATCTCTGGTGTCAGTATCACTCCCAGTAGTACCAGCATGGAGGCTGTGTGAGTCAGTCGGCGGCGACATAGGCCGTAGAGGCCGAAGAGAAATCCCAGATATATAAGGGCGGGAATAGCCTTCGATGTGGCGGCACCATATATATAAAGGTATGCATAGGACAGGGGTAGCATGGGTACATAGCTCATTGCGCTTCCAGCGTGGTGCAGCGAGGGGATGTAGTCGGCGTCAAAGAGGCTCATGCGCAAGTAGGTTCCCTCCTGGGCGCACACATAGCCAAATGTGTCGAAGGCCGCCATTGAGTCGCGGTCGTAAGTGGGGTAGATAAGACATTTGCTTATGTTTACGTACTCCAGCCATATTACGCCCATCAGCATCAGCAGCCATAGAAGGTTAAGCCAAGTGAGATGTGATTTGTTGAATGCAATATGGAATAACGGCCTTTTGTGCGTCAGCATCAGCAGTTTCTTGCCGTTGGCGGCTATGGCGGCCAGTAGCAAGGTCAGCGTGAGTATTGTCATGCTGGTGCGGGTGAGCGCAATGTGTGCCCAGTCCATGAGCAGCATAGCCAACGTGACGGCTGCCATGCCTACGGGCAGGGCAAAGCCTGCCTTCTCCAGCAGTGAGCTGCGCCATGCCATACTGCTTAGCAGCATAAATCCTATTATAAAGATGAATATTAGCATTACTTCTTTGCTTTTATCCCTTTAGAACGGCACATAGTCAGCCGCATTCACCGGCAGTACGTCGATGGTCGGCATCGTGTCGGAGGGGTAGCTGACCATGTCGCGATGCAGTCCGTTGACTATGGCAATGTGCGTCAGCTTGTCAGCGTAGGGCGTCTTGCCCAGTTCCTCCGCAACGACTACTTTGCGAGGATAGAGAATGCGGATGGCAGCCACCTTGTCGGTCAGAGAGGCATGGAATGGCACCTTGTTGCCATGGGAGGGTGTGGCCATGAAATCTTCGCGCGAGGGATAGAATATCACCGCGTCTTCGGGAGTCATGCCCTTCACCATCTGCACGAAGTCATAGTCAACGCCTAGCCTGCGTTCCAGACGGTCCTCAAGGCTCAGATGGCGGTCCATGCTGATATCCACCATGTTGGTTCTGGTAAAGTCAAACCATATCCAGTGGTAGCCGTGGTTAAGGTTTACCACCGCAGTAAACACGGCCAGACCCACCACGGCAGCAACGAGATTTCGCAGCAGCCAGCGCAGAATGTTTTTTGTTTTAGTCGCAATTGCCATAAAATCGCAGCGAAGTTACACTAATTTTTGCATTTAATTGGTGGGAAATGATTAAATTGCGCTCAAATAACCAACAAAAATATCTTCAGCATGAAAAGATTCACCTTTTTCGCAATTCTTTGCCTCGTGGCCATTGCAGTGTGCAATGGCAAATCAAAAAACTCCAAGGTCAACATCGTGTTTATAGGCAATAGCATTACCTATGGCGCCGAGATCAACCATAATACCGAGGCGCCGCCAGTGCGTGTAGGTGAGCAGCTCACTGCCGCCGGCTATGAGGTTAATGTCCGCAACTGCGGCGTGTCAGGTTCCACCACGGTTGACTGGTTGCCTGAGCGCAACAGTCGCATTTTCCAGCGGATGGTTGCTGCTGCCGATGAACTTGCGCAGAAGGACGGAGCCCTCATTTTTACCATGATGCTCGGCACCAACGACAGCGCCATCGACTGTTGCACCGGTGCGCCAGTGGCTCCAGCCGACTATATTGCTAATGTCAGGAAGATTGTGGATTATATCCTCAACCGTTACCCTACGGCTAAGGTCATCATCAACTATCCCATCTGGTATCATCCCCATACCTATAACGGGGCGCGCTATCTTCATACGGGTCTTGCCCGTCTGCGCACCTACCTCCCCGAAATCGACGCCCTCTGCAGGGAATATGGAAAAGCCACGCCGCAGCGTGTGTTCCAGGGCAGCCGCAAGACCTTCCGCGCCTTTGAGAACCGCACCGACCTCTTCGTGGCTGAGCCCTCAGCCCTGGGACAGGGATTGAAATTCTATCTCCACCCCAATCCTCAGGGAGCTATCCGCCTTGCCGAGTTCTGGACAGAGAGCATAAAGAAGGTGCTCAGTAAATAATAATAGCTTCACCGACTTTTAGCGTAAGCACGATATATTCTATCGCGCTCTCGTGTAAACTGAAGCCGCCGTTGTGCAATCTTAGCGCCCCCTCGCCAGAATTTAAGCGGCCTTCGTCTAATTTTGGCGTGTCCTCCCCAGATTTTAAGCAGACTTCGCCTGATTTTTCCGCGACTTCGCGCTCGTGTCTTCGCCGAGTCAAAGTTGTGTTTCGGCGGAGACAATTTCAGGAACTCAGGCTTTTTTCTGACAAAGTCCGCTTAAAATTCCACGAACTCTGTATAAGATTAGGCGAAGTCCGCTTAAGTTTCTGCGAACTCCGCCTAAGATTTAATGAAGTCTGTTTAACTTTTACTAAGGTCTGCGTTAATTTACGTAAGAACGCTTTTCAATTTTTTTGCAGCGCATTTTGTACACTTTTCGCTGCATTCCATCCATTTTAGGCTGTCGCCTCCGATGTCTCCGAACTACCTCCGGCTCTACACACTAAACTTTCATTAGATTTGCTGAATCATTCGGAGATGCAGAGGGAGAAAAGGGAAGATATATCTTTTTTACATACTAATAATTCATAACGAAATTGCTTCCTGTAGAGACCACAGATTGTAGGATTTCTTTAATTTCTTGAAGTGGCCTTTTTGTATGCTGAGCGATATTATACTCAACATCTTCGTATTTATACCCTTTGCATAAAAGCAAGATTATTGCTTCTTTAATCAATGCTTCATCCATATAATGTTATTTTATCTATTCTTGTAATAATTTGGCATAGAAAAACTTGGTATAGAATATTTTTGATATGGCACCTTAACTTTGAATGGATTTCCTGTAGTTATGCAGTTTCTTACCAAGAATATACATAGAGCTATTAGTATTCCATGACCAATCTTTTGCCAACACCCAGATCCACCTATATTATTATAATGAAAGTTTTGTGGTGGTGTTGACGAATTGTACGAAGAACTATACGACTGCTGCTGGTCATTACTTCTGATAGAAGAAAAATCAAACGGAGGCTTGTATTTAAAATCTTCCATAACCACTTCCTCTAGTTCTTCTTTTGTAAACGAAGTGTCCGGAGTTTCTATTGCAGACAAAATCTTATTCATCGTTTCATCTGAAAACCCATATGCAATATACAGAATATTTCCTGCCTCTTCTTTACTATATCCTTTTGCTAGTAGGGATTTTATTTCATCGCGTATTTCTTTGACCGTAAACATTAAATCAAAATTAAAGTGCTATCATAATGGGAGTTAATATGCTATCATAATGGGAGTTAATAAAAGTCATTACCCAATATTAGATGTCCAATCATCAATGTTTAACTTCTACTTTCTCTATATTTTTCGCGTCCTTTGCCCATTTCTTATAAATTATATTGTTTATTTCAAGATCTTTTTCGCTTTTAATTCCATTATTTGCCGCCAGATTTAACAACCGACGAGCTTTTTCTTGATTCTTCTCAACCCCACAGCCCTTCTTATATGCCATGCCTAACAGATACTGACATTCCGCATATCCTTTATCTGCGCCCATCTGCAGGACTTTTGCAGCAATATCAGGCTTATACCGCATTATTTTTTTGTTTTTCTTTTCTGACAACACTCTTCCAAGATTACTATATGCACTACTGCACCCTTTTTCTGCTGCATCATTATAATAGCCAAGAGCTCTACAGATGTCTTTATCTACCATATATCCCAATTCATAACATACACCCATCACATTCTTTGCATCTGCATACCCCAGATTGACAGCATTCCACAGACAACCGTATGCTGCTTTTATCTTTCTGTGATCCTCATCATATTGGTAAATATTGTATAAGTTCCAATAAGGCTCAGCAAAATATTTTTTATCTATGGCAGTTTTAAATAAACCTATAGCCATGTCTATATCCTTCTCAACCATATAACCTTCTTGATAATACAATCCTAAGTTATTCAAGGCATAAGGATTCCCTAATTCTACGGCCTTCTTAAGATACTCAAATGCTACAATGGTATCTTTATGACCTTCTTCGAATTGATAAATATTATACAAGTTCCAATAGGGCTCAGCAAAATCTTCTTTTCCTATCGCGGCATTGTAATAGATGATAGCCATATCTATATCTTTCTCTACCATATAACCTTCTTGATAATACAATCCTAAGTTATTCAAGGCATAAGGATTCTCTAAAATAGCAGCTCTCTTCAAATATTCATATGCTATAACTGTATCTCTTTTTCCTTCATCAAAAGTATAGATGTCATATAAGGCGGAGCATGCATTTTTTTCGTTTAAATCAGCAGCTTTCTCATAATACAGGATAGCAGAATCTAAATCTTGCTCTACCATATAGCCAGTATAGTAATAGTTGCCCATCTCGTATAACGCTTCCGACTGTTTCAACTCTGCTGCTTTCTTCAAATATTCAAATGCTGCAACAGTATCAACGTTTTCTCCGACAGCACGATATATGTTATATAAATTCAAACAAGCATTCTTATCGTTCAAATCTGCAGCTTTTTTAAAATAAACAATAGCGGAATCTACATTCTGTTCTACCATATAGCCAGTATAATAGAACCTGCCCATGTCATTCAAAGCCTCTGGATGTTTCAACTCCACTGCTTTCTTCAAATAATTAAATGCAGAAATACTATCTCTATAATCTTTATCATAAACATATATTTGATATAAATCCCATATTGCCGTTTTATTCTCTGAGCGTGCTGCTTTCTTAAGCCAATCGATTCCTTCTAATATTCCCAGGCTATCTCTCGTGTAATATAATCTCTTTCCCAGATATACTTGAGCATCAACATGTCCTTTTGTGGCAGCCATGCGTAAACACCTTTGTGCAATAGTGTCGTTTCCCATTAACAAAGCCCTGACTCCTAAATTGTAATAAGTTTCCGCATCTAAATAATCTTGTTGTCGAAGAATCTCATTATGTGCCACTTGAGGTATAAGCCCATTATACTTCTTTGGCGATATCTTCGGGTTTTCTACTCGTGGAATCTTCGGGGGATAATGCGGCACTTTCGGAGAAGAGTTTCCATTTGAATTGTGGTCATTTTTCGACGTAGCTCTTATAAAAGGAACGATAGTTGGTCGCGGCACTGGGCGAATAATCTTGGGACGAGGAAAAACACGCCCAATACTCCTCCAAGCTTGTGCAGTTCCATTGATGGTGAAAACTGCACTTAACAATGCTATAAATAATATCTTCTTCATAATCTCAATTTATTTCATCTGACTTACTCTTGATATAATATTCTCAACTACAGTTACAATATCCATTAGTTCTTCTATGCAGCACCACTCATAAACAGAATGCTCCGATTGTTGTCCTGAGTAGATTCCAGATCCTCCTGGCATAACATCAGGAAACCGAGCTGCCATCATAGAAGAAGTCGTCCCACCGCGTTCTCCACGTGGAGACATCATTAACCCTGCATCTTGTGCTGCGCCCTGTACTAGAGCTGGAACATATTCAGGCATCGTATAAGCGATATTCTCGTACTGTTTTTCTTCTCCAGTCTTTTTCGAAATAACAAAAGGATAGGATTTCTGAGTCTTTTGCAGATTCTCATCCATCAACTTAAGGAAATATTTTCCTTCTTCTTGGTCAAAATATCTTATGCGAACTTTAATCACATAATCATCTTGTATAACCTTGCCGTATTCATCTTCCGGGTGTCCACAATAATAGCAATGAATATACCCTTCTTTCCCTTCTCTAGCGCTAGGGTGAACTTCTGGAGGAACAAGGCCAATAAAATACGATGCAGCCGTTAGAGCATCCGCATATTTATTTTCTTTCCCATGACTGGGATGGGCTCTATTGCCCTTGAAATAAAAATTCTGCCCTATTGCCGTAAAGTTCTCAACAGAAAACTTATCATGTGTATCACCATCAACATCTATAACGATATCAGGTTTATCGCCAAATATAGAAGGATTATAACGCATCGCCGCTTTGCCAACATCTTCATTCTGACTTAAAACCACCATTACGCGCCCATGCTTAAACTTGGGATTCTTAATAAGTTCCTCCACCATTGTGACTAACACCGCACAGCCGGTTTTGTCATCAGCTCCAAGCAGAGTCTTTCCATCACTCGTTACAATTGTCTTTCCCGTCAAGTCTTTCAAATGTGAACCTTGCGGACTGTTTGGACTGAGTATAATATCACCAGATAACTTTATATCACCACCATCGTAATCTCTATGAACCAGAGGTTTAATGCCTGTGCCTGGAGCCTCTGGGGTTACATCGAGGTGTGCCATAAATAGAACAGAAGGAACCTGCCCTTTTGTGTTTGACGGTATGTCAATATAAACATAGTAATCATCAGATAAAGTAACCTTAACACTATTTGCACCAAAGCCCTTAACTTCATCATATACATATTGTGCGATGTCCTTCTGTCCATCAGTCATGGGAAAAGACGTCATACTTGGCTCATCTATTGACTGACTTTCTATCTTTACGTATGAAAGAAAACGCTTAAGCATTTTTTCCATATTAACTTTATTAGATACTGGCGTTTGACTCTCACATACTAGCACACTAGCTAACATTAATAAAATAACAGAAATTCTTTTCATCGTATTCTGAACTCGTTAGTATCCACTAATGATTATAATTAAACATGTTATAATGCGAGCCTTAAGCCAATATAAGACGATTTTTCCAAAATTAAGTAATAGCTACGTGTCCCTGGTTGACAACACCAATCTTTATTTATCCAACTTCCACCATGTATAACTTTGAAGATATTATTACAAGAGGGATCATCTTTAACCTCTTCAGAAGGATAATTATCTAAGCACCACTCCCACACATTGCCGCTCATGTCATACAAGCCAAGCTCATTAGGGAGTTTTCTTGCAACAGGGTGTGTTTTGTCATCGTTATACCATGCCACGATTGAAAGACTGTCATTTCCACTGTACTTATAACCCTGACTTTTGTTTCCTCCCCATGCCGCATATTGCCATTCTGCTTCCGTGGGCAACCGAAAATGTTTGTCGGTAAGAATATTTAACCTTGCTATAAACGTCTGACAATCACTCCAACTAATCATTTCCACAGGCAAATCATTTCCTTTATTAAGACTTGGATTTTCGCCCATAACAGCCTCCCATAATTCTTGAGTTACTTCTGTTTGGCCAATGTAATAAGATGAGGGGCTGATGAAAATATTGCTTTGCCTTATAGATTCTCCTACTTCTACATAAATCATTTTAAAGGAAACATGTCCAATATTGAATTGTAAACAAGATGTATCTATTTCATGTGCATAAGATGATGTTAAAGATAGCAACGAGCCCATAAATAAAGAGGCTATAAAAATGACATTTTTACTATATTTGAAACCAAGGATGCTGTCCATTTTGTTTTATTTTTTACAAAGTATCCACTTCAGCATTGCAGAAGTGGATACTCTAATAAGTCAAAGTAATAGAAAACTATACACAACTCTATTTTTTGTTAAAAGAATTAGATTTGCCACCATTTTCTTTTTTCTGAGGATAATTGCCACATGGGCCTATAATTGGTGATTTTTGTTTCTTATCAACTTTTTCTTTAGGGATAGTCTTATCCTTCACTATCTGGCTTGTTGATGAAGTACTAAAACAAAAAAATAGAATTAAGATCCATAAAAATGCTAAATTCCTCATAATATAAAAAATCTTCTATGCGAAATAAAGGTCGTTAAAGGGGCCACACTATTTGCCTGATTGTTTATTTACAGCATCAGCTACTTTTTTTTGACTCACACCAGTGGATTTGGTTTTAGCTCTATCCACGGCTGTTTTACACTGTTGACTCATGCAAGTTTCTTTTGCTTTTTTAAAAATGTCCTGTCCTCTTCCTGCTGTTGAATTACAATTCGTCGCAAGGCCATTCAAGCATAAGCATGTAGTAATGCCCGTCGCCAAAAACAACTTTAAATTTTTCATAACTGTAATGATTGAAATAGTTAAACTACGTGTTGTCAAACTAAGGATAATTTCCCAATGCAAAGGTATGACTTTTAATCAATAATGGGCAAAATAAATTGTCGTGAAAAATTTGATGCAAATGTTGCATATTATTCAACATGGAACTGACTCGTATATATTGCGAAAAAGTTATAATTAAGAATTTTGGATATGCGCAAAAGCAAATCTGTATCTATAGAAGTTCGGGTGAAAATGTTATAAATATTAGTTCGATCACAGCAAAGTTTGCGAGCGAACCAACTTACAGACCGCTCTTGCTCCTGAAGCTTTTCCTTGATTAAACTTCCTATATGCACACTTTTTATTTCGTCCATTAGAAATAATTCTGTCAACTCCCCAATGCAAGCGTTTTATGTTTAGTTAGGGATATATACAAAAAGAGCGTGGGAGTTCTGTCTGTTACTCGTCCCACGTTTCGAGGCTCTGGCATCGCCCAATCAGTCAGAACGAGCAACGCCGAAGCCCACGCCGATACGTATATATACCCTATAATTATAAATAAGGTATAATAATTACATACCTACTGGGCGTCATTGTCGCATTGTTATTTGACTGATTATTGGAACTGCCAGATTCCGAAACGTCAAGAACAAAGCATATGTACGCCTTTCTATATATATCCTCTGCCCTCAATCCCACCCCAAGAGCAGGCTACGGCCAAAGAACGATGCAAAGATAGTAATGATTTATATAATAACAAGAAAATCGCCCCGTATTTCGTATAAAATGTGAAAAGCGGGGCGGAAATGATAATAAAGTAAGATTTAGAAAATAGATTCTATAATTTTGTCTACAATCTCATCGAAGTATGGTTGTCTCTCTGGTGGTATTTCATAGATAGCGGGCGATAATAGGAGCCATCGTTTTACGTGAATGTTCAAGGAAAGCATCCCTACATTGGCGATGAGCTTCCACCTCTTCGGGTGTCGGCTTATAAGCCTCTTGGATGTTCTTCTTGACAAACAATCCCGTGGCCAACAGAGCGACAAGTTTACGACGTGACAGTGCGTTGTTTCGGTTATACTCTAATGTTACTGTACACATAATGAAGATGTATTTCAGTATTCTATCGACTGCAAAGGTAAGACTTTTTTTTATAACAACAATAAATCGGTGCTTATTTTCATGTGTAGCTATCGTAGCACCTTCTTCCCTCCTACAATATATATTCCCTTCTTTGGCTGCCCATTGACTTTGCGGCCGCTCAAGTCATAAACTATTGACTCTTGACTCTTGGCTTTCGACTCTTGACCTTGAATAGCCGTGGCGTCTTTCGGCTGATATACGCGTACCCAGTCGAAGAGGGTTTCGTAGGTGTGGTTAGTGTCGGCGTTGGCTGCCCATGATCCGTTGCCTACGCTTTGGTTGAGTATGAGGTAGAAGGGCGCATCGAAGGGCCACTGCCCGTTGTCAAGGGCGTTTGTGTCAGTGCTCTTGGTGTATGACCATACCTTGTTGCCGTCCACGTACCACGTGATGGCCTGCGAGTCCCAATCGACGGCGTAGGTGTGCCAGAGGTTGTAGTCGATATTGTTGTAGTTCTGGCTGTTAGTACCTTGGTGTAGGTTGTAGGTCCAGTTGGTGTGGACGGTATGCCAGCTCTGCGTGCTGGTGTCGATGGTTTCCCATATATCTATCTCGCCTGCATTGGGCCACCCCGCGCTGTTGTCGGCGGGCATCATCCAGAAGGCGGGGAAGTTGCCGCGCCACTGCTCGTCCATGCTGAAAGGTAAACATCCCTTGACTCTTGATGCCACCAGTGAGCATGGGTGCTGTGTCGTCGCTATCGTCGGGGGTAGGGATGGCAAGGCAGTGGAGGGTGCCGCCTTGCTCATACACCACGCGCGAGTCGTTGGAGCACCAACGGTTCCAGGTGGAGCTTGCGCGTGGGGTGCGCACCCAGTAGTCGGCGTTGGGCTCGCCCTCACCGTTAAACTCGTCGCTGAACACGAGCTCATAGTCTTCATTTTCCATTCCCATCCTGGCTTTCAGCAGAGCGATGCAGGTCTCGTAGTCGGCAGGGACGGTGCTTTCCGTTATCTCCCATTGGGCGCCGGCATCGTCAGAACTCCACACGCTGATGGGGTAGTCCATCTGCGGGGCGGCGCACATATAGTTACGCAGTCCCTCGGTGGTGATGAAGTTGAAGTTGCCGTTGCCGTCATCGCTGATGCTCACCGGTTGGGGCTGGTCTTGCAGAGTGGTGGCCTGGGTGCCGCCCGTCACTCCCACCACGAGAAACTTCTGCGCTCCTACATTATATAAATATATATGTTGGTCGTACTCCACCACCATCCATGCTCCGTAGGGTGAGGTGGGGTCGAAGGTCTGGAGGTAGGAGTCGTTTTTTACCGTGTGTCCGTCATCGCCGGTCATCTCGGCAGCCCACACATAGGTGGCGTGGTCGTTGGGCGAGAAGATGGCGTAGGTAGTGAAGTGGGGGTTGTAGATGGTGTAGGTCTTATTGGCCGTCAGTTGGTCGGCAGAGTACACCTTAGTCTGCGCAGCGGCAGCGAGGGCAATGAATGGTGTCAGTAGAAGCAGGAGTATCCTCATCGTGATGCAGATATTTTCATTTATTGGCTTGGTAGTAGCGCACGTAGTCTATGTCGTAGCGGGCAGGCAGGGTCTGCATGTCCACTTGTCCGCCGGTGCTGCCCATTGCAAGGTTGAGCAGCAGGTACATCGGTTTGTGGAAGGGATTCTCCTCGCCATATCTGCCGTTGATGGTCTGCGACAGGTCTATCTCGTTGAGCAGTTCGTCATCCAGATAGATGCGTATCCAGTCTTCGTCCCAGTCCATCCTCCACACATGGAACTGCGAGGCCCACTGACTCTCGCCTCTCGACCCTTGACTTTCGACCATAGGCGTCGCCTTGGAATCCCATACGCTGTTGCCGTCTTTGCCACCCCAGCATGCGTTGGCGTGGAGGTGGGGCTTGCCGTTGACGGGGTAGTATTCCATGATGTCCACCTCTCCGCAGTACGGCCACGGCCTGCGTTCTGCCTGTGGCAGGTTGCGCTGCGCGCCGAGCAGCCAGATGGCGGGCCATGTACCGGGTGTGGCGGGGATACGGGCGCACACCTCTATTCTGCCGTAGAGGAAAGTCTGGCGGTCGTTGGTGATGACACATGCGGAGGTGCAGTGTACGCTGTCGCGCTTGCTGCCCCAGTGGTTGGACTGCGGGTTGAACGTGGGGTTGGCAAAGTGCTCCTCACGGGCGACAATGGTCAGCATGCCGTCGCGCACATAGGCGTTCTGGGGCTGATACCACTGCCACTCACGGTTGCGCACAAATCCTTGCTCGTAGGTCCATTTCGCAGGGTCAGGCTCTCCTACATAGTCAAACTCCTCCTGCCACACAAGCGCATAGTCTTCTGCAATAATGCTATTGCAGAAGAACAATGCGATTATGCAGTATAAGAGTCTGTGGCTCAAGGAGCAAGAGAGATTATTGTGCCACGGAGGTTATCAGCTCTCCGCTCTCCGAATCAACGTACACTGTGGGAGTTTCGTCGCCGAGGAACTCGTAGGCGGCACGCTCAAAGCCTTGGGGCTGGCAGATGGTCACGATGGGAGTGTCGGTGTCGGTAACGGGGCCAATCTTTACGGCGGTGATGGCCTCCTCAAGGCTAATCAGACGGTCGGTGTAGCCCGGGTGCAGGAATTGATTGTGCGGCCACGGGTTGGGCACGTCAGTCTCTTCGCTGTACTCCAGCTCGGTGCCCAGCTGCAGCGAGTTGCGCACTGCCTTTATGAGCACTGAGGGATGCTCGTCGTCTGCGGGCACATAGAAATTATAGGTAATCTTGACTGGCTCAAAGTCGCTGATCTGGGCTTCATCGAGGGCATCGTTGAGCTCAAGCTCCACCGACACGAGGTTCCAGTTGATTTGCATCGCATAGCCCATTCTCTGGCCGTTGCCGCCATACTCATCAACGATGGTGTTGAAGTCATCGACGAGAAACATCATGGCGTCGCCTTCGGGCAGGACAGTCTCGTCAATCGTCACCTTGCCGTTGAGGGCATCGATAAACACGTGGTCTCTGCGGGTGGCCCTGCCTCCCACCACATACTGCGGATTATCCCAGAAGGGGTAGAGGGGCTTGCGCAGGGTGACATAGCTGGTGTAGAGGCCGTCGCTGTCGGGCTTGTTGTTCTTCACCTCGTTTTTCGCCAGCTGCAGGGCTTTCTCCAGCGAGACGGTGAGCGATTTCATTTCCGACTCGGGTATCTGCTTGTCGCCCATGTAGGGTGATTCAGCCGCGAAGTGGTAGGTCTGCCTCTCACCGGTGATGAGGTCGCGCTCCAGCACAAAGAGTTCGCTGTAGCCTTCCCGTGCGTTCCAGAAGTAGCACCAAATCTCCACCGACTCAGCCTTGATATCATCGGCCTCGGCTATCTCCTTGTTGAGGGTGAAGCGGGCCTCGATGAAGTGGTCCTTGGCTTCGGGGAACTCGTCCACGAGGGCCTTGTATTCGTTCATTATTATGTCCAGAGCTGTCGGTGCAGGGGCTGGATTGTCAGAGTCATTGTCGCTGCAGCTCCATGTGAAGAGCGCGAGCGCAAGTATGAGAGTGAATGTAAGAATTGATTTTTTCATAATATTTTGGGGTTGATAATCAATGCTTAATGTCGAAGGCATCGCGAGCGGTTCGTCGGCTGTCGGCGAAGCCGGTGCCGACTCTAAGGAACTGCGAGAACGAAGTGGCAACGGTCAAGAGTCAATGGTCAACGGTTATTGTTTAACGGTTATTGTTTAACGTTTATTGTTCCACCAGTCGAGGGCTACGGATTGTGGCACGTTGGTAGCAATGGTGACTGTCTCGTGCGGGTCTATCCATACATAGTTGTCGGAGGGCATAAATTCGCTGGCATGGCCGGGGGCACTGAGTGTGACGCCTACGGCGGGGTAGTCAGAGGTGTTGGTGAGTCTGAGGCTCTTGCCTTTCTGCCTCATCACGACGGTGGCGGGTTTCGACTCCTTGAGCGCACCCTGATGGCTTTCGTAGTTGCTGAAATACCAGTTGCGGGCAATCAGCTTGTTGCCGGGGCCGAGGATGTCGGTCTTGAGGTAGAGCATGTCGGAGGTGGTCTGCTCGCTGCTCAGGCGTATGTCGGCAATCTTCTCCACCATCTGCTGCGGGGTGAGGGTGAAGGTGTTGTCGTAGACGCACTCCATCTGGTGGTTCCACACCGTGAGGTGTGCCTTCAGTTGCTTGCCGTTGAGGGTGGGGTCGTCGTTGAGCAGGTAGTAGGGCAGCATGGCCTCCTGGCGCGCCAGGTTGGTGGTGTCGAAAAGCAGTACGGTTGTTGTGGGTGCGAAGGCACGCCGCGCAAAGTAGTGCAGCGGCTTGATGGCTCCCTCATAGTCAATGCTCGACCACGAGAGGCCCGGGTAGTTGTCGTTGAGTTTGTAGTAGAGCGCTCCCGTGGTCTGCGGCCACATGGTGCGGGCACGCTCGAGGGTGTGGCGCACTCCCTCCGACTGGGCCAGCTGCGAACCGAGGATGATGTCCTCCAGCTTGCCCAGCGGCATGAAGTAGCCGGCATATTGGGCGAGGTTTTCTATGTCGCCGGAGTAGCCGAAGGTGGCGGTGTGGTGGGTGAACCTCGATTCGGCGTCGGGCACCCACTGGAAGCTCTCCCCGTCAAGGTAGCGGTTGATAGTCTCGATATTGGGCAGCGACGGTATGCCAAACTCGCCCCAGAAGTGGGCGGTCATCCTGAGGTTGTAGGAGATGGGGTAGTTCTCCCACCAGCAGTGGTAGTCGTGGCGACTGCCGCCTCTGGGCTCGCCGCGGTGGAAGACGCGGGTGCCGTCAAGCTCCTTGGCAAGGCGCCCCATCATGTCGATGGTCGGGCTCACGAGGGTGTACGACTCATTGCCTCCGCCCCACATGGCAAGCGAGGGGTGGTTGCGCAGGCGCACGGCGTTGCGCTCTACGGTCTCCTTCAGCAGGTCGTAGGGCTGCACGAAATGGCTGTCCCAGCAGGTGGGCCACTCCTGCAGCACGAGGATGCCCAGTTCGTCGCAGACATCATAGAAAGTGTCAGTCTCGGGCATGCCGCCGCCCCAAGCGCGAACCATCTGCACATGCTGCTGCTTGGCAACGGAGAGGAAGCGCTCGTAGCGCTCGCGGGTGAATTCGAGCATCACATCCATCGTGCACCAGCCCGTGCCTTTGATAAACATGTCGCGTCCGTTGATGCAGAACAGCCATTTGTAGCACTTGGCCTGTTCCTCCGCCGGCAGCGGCAGCGGCTTCATCTCTATGGTGCGTACGCCGAAGCGGGTGGAGCATACCGACTCCACCTTGCCGTCCCTCACAAGCTGCACCTCGGCGCGGTAGAGGTTTTGCTTGCCTGCGTCGTTAGGCCACCACAGCTGCGGGTTGCTGATGTGGAAATCAAAGGCCACATTGCCCTGCGCGTCCTTAACGGTCGTCTTGTAGGCCTGGCTCTTGCCCTTGAAGTTGCAGGGCGTGACGAGCAGCCTTATCTCGCCGCTGGTAGCGGTGGGGAGGGTGATGCCGAGGCGCATGTCGCCGTTGCAGTGGCGCGTCATTATAAACGGCTTCTCTATGCGGCTGTCAGGGCGCTCGCAGATGAACACATCATCCCAGATGCCCAGCGACGGAATTCTTGAGTAGTGCCAGCCATAGACGCAGTTGACTACTACGGTGTTCTTCCAGCTCTCGTTGGCATCGCGAGTCCAACCGCCGCCGAGGATGCCGATGCGGTCAAGCTCCACCTTTATGGTGTTGCTGCCCTTGCGCAGAAGGGAGCCGACGGCTATGTCGGGGCCGCCGAACATGCCCTCGTGCTCGCCAATCATCTGTCCGTTGAGCCATACGCGGCATTTGTTGGCAACGCCCTTGAAGCAGAGCAGCGGGTCGGCCATCGAGCCGTCGTACTGAAAGGTGCGCTCCAGAGTCCATCCCCGGTAGGAGCACTGCTCAGCAATGGTGTCGTTGCGGCCGAGGCGCGGGTCGGGAATGGCGCCGGCCTTCATCAGCGCCGAGTGGATGCCACATGGCACCTGTGCGCTCACGCTGATGCCCTGACCGTCGCTCAGAGTCCATTCGCCTGACAGCGACAGCCTGCGGTTGCAGGGAGCATGCTTCACCCCGCTGGCGGGGATGCTAACCATTGACGGCGCATACCCCTCGATAGGTGACACCGCGTCAGCCCATGGAGCGCCGTCCACGTCGTCAAGTGTCTGCTGCGCAAGGCACGGAATGAGGAGGCAGATATAATAAGAAAGAAGTAAGAAATATTTTTTCATAATGTTTTCAGTGTCCAAAATTCGCAAAAAACATTGAAACGACAAAAAATAACATCTGATTTTTATATAATCAGCCGCTTTTTCGGGTTTTGTTTCTCACACAAATGGGTAATTGTTTATACAGGGAAATAGAGAAAAGAGAAAAGAAAAAATCGGGAGGCGCAACTGCTTTCGCCTCCCGATTTCGTATGGGAGTGTCCCATCCTCCCCTTTGAGGGGGGATAAGAGGGGGGCTCGCTTTTTTTAGAACTTCACAGCCATGCTGCTTCGCTCTCACTTTTGCTTTTCGCGCACCGCTGCTGCGCAGCGACAAGCGCTGCAAAAGTTCGCGAAGTTGTTAGAATTTAACAACTTTTCCGCCAACAACGTAGATATGACCCTTTGCAGGAGCAGCTACCTTCTTGCCGTCAACGGTGTAGACAGCCTTGCCGGCAGCAACGGCCTCCTCAGCGGTGAGGGCGGCTACGGCGGTCACCTTGCCGTCCTTGATGCTGAACTTGGCCTCCATGTCGGCTGCCTTGTAGGACTTGGCATCGGTGCCTACGGCCAGTGAAGAGGTCATCTTCACTACGTAGTCGCCGTCAGCCAGCTCGCTGCCGTCGAAGTAAACGGTAACGACGGCACCCTCCTTCTCCTTGAAGGCCTTGTTGTCGGGGTTGGTGATGGAGATGAAGAATACGTTGGCGCCGTGGGCTGCGG
>JAEEGJ010003740.1_pt1 | contig 55706 bp, 66 predicted proteins | sample 8958761 | NCBI WGS metagenome assembly JAEEGJ01 (sample SAMN16246546, study PRJNA631951) | gut metagenome | biome: gut microbiome; feature: rumen; material: RS-attached | host: Bos | place: Iran: Karaj | collected 2018-10
TATCGGACTCCCAGGAGGGGCAGACTTTTCTTTTTAAGTCCATCTCCTGCGAAGGAGCTTTTTTTTACTTCATCGGCATTCCCTATCGGGTATAGACTTTTCTTTGCGCGATAAAGAGCAAGCCCCATAGGATGACTACGGCAAGGAATTTCAGCAGAAAATTCGCGGAGCTTCCGTTAGAACTTTCTCCTGAAATAGCATCGCGGTACTTTCCAATGTCATCAGGGCTTGCTAACTTTGCACAAAGAAAATCGTGAAGTACCCAGAAGGGAATGCCAGTGTAAAGACAGGCGACAAAGCAGGGAGAGAATGGATATAGAAGAGAAGAAATTGGTAAATATGAACTATTTTCCCGACTTATGTTAAAAATCATAATTGGTACTTCAATTCAGCAATTATCTCGGATTTTTTTCGTATCTTTGCGTCTGTTTTTTAAAAAGGTAGTATATGAGCATAAACATACAAGGAAAGCCACTCAAAGAGTGGGTAGAAGAGCAAAAGAAGAAAGACGGTGTGATGATTGTGCATCGCGGCACACAGCGCACCAAGTTTGGTACAAGCACCTATCAAGGTGCTATAGTGACAATCATGGATGGTAAGGATGTCCGTTATGAAAATGCTGACATCAGCCTGCGACTTAACGGTAAGGAGTACCGGATGACAGGTGACGTAGTTGAGCGCAAAGACGGTATCTGGTATGTTGACGGCAGCATCGTCGATATGCCAGAGCAGGAGCAGGCACCACACATGGCCGAAGACATCAAGGAGATGGAAGAAAAGGTAGAAGAGAAGGTAGACGATGCTGTTAATAGTTTCCTTAACGCATTCGGAATTACCAATATCAATTGCGACCAGACTGGCAGTAAGCATAAATCATCATCCCGTAGCTTCAATATCAAGAATGATTATACAGGTGGTGAGACCATCATCCATGGTGCTGGCACCAGAACGATTACCACAGGAAAGCGTACCGTCATCAAAGGAGGTTCTGTCAACATCAGACGTGGTGATAAGACCTACACCATCAAGGGTGAGACCATTGAGAAGATTGACGGTCGCTGGTATGCCGATGGTAAGGCCGTAGATTGGGACTCCATCGGAGGTGAGTACACTGAGAGTAACGTTATCAGCATTGTGATTAATGGTGACGTTCAGAACCTGGCCACCACAAGCGGCGATGTCAAGGTGAACGGCAATGTCCAGAACATCCGTACTGGTAGTGGTGACGTGGAATGTGAGGATGCCGTGAATGTCAACACTGGCAGCGGTGACGTTCATTGCAAGAACATTACAGGTATGGTATCAACAGGTAGTGGCGATATATATCATGGCTAAGAAGTCTTTATCGAAGAAAGAGAAGGTCGGCATACTAGCCGATAAGCTCAATGAAGCTATAGAGAGTTGTAAGTTCGAGCCGACAGAAGAATTGGATCTGTTTGCAGAAGCCGTGGCCTTGCTGATTGCCTATTGGGGCAAGGTAAGTGACTGGACTCCTATTGAGAAGGCCAGCTATGTCGGCTATGTCACAACGACAGTGATGGAGAAAGGACTTGACGCAACTATCAAGGACTTCGATGAATATAGGAAATCACTGAATACAAAAATTGGCAACTAACTGTAAAGGAGGACGTATAGAATGAAGAAAGTGACGCGAATAGAATCACATTATCATAAGATCGACGGTAGTACAACATACTTCATCGGGAGTACATTTGAACAGTTTTGGAAGGCTGCTGACGCAGGAGCGAAGTATCATCGTCTGGATGAGCCAGGAAAGACGTACCTCGCATTGAAGAGTGTTATTCCGACAGATGAAGAATTTAAGATTGCCGTTGAGTCAGCTAAGGATGATAATAATGGCACTTGGGAAGTAATAGATAGGAAAGACGTGCCATCCAAGGCAAATGAATTACCAAATTAAGATAAGGACAATATGGGAAGAAGAATATTAATGACTGGCAAGGATGCCAAGTACGTTCACATACATGGTAAGGATGCTCAACAGTCAGAAAGAGACATCTTACTGACTGGTGACAATGCCGAGTTTGTGGAGGTCACCGTTGGCGATAAGACATACGAAAAAGCTACCGACAAATAGTCAAAGTGTAAATAGAATCATATGTACGACGATAAGAAAATCAAGAAAATCGTAAAGAAGGTCTGTGAGCAAGCGAATGTAACCACGAACATCCATCCTAATGGGGAACGTGCTGAAGGTTACTCTTTCATTGTCACGGGAATGCTGTATTCCTGGGTAATCGATGCACTTATCAAGGCTATCAACGAGGCCTTCCCCGATGTTGATCCTCTTGGCACATGGAGGATACAGAACGGAAGGTTGCAGGTTCCGTGTCCCGGAGTCAAGAGGGAACAGTATGATGAGTGCATGGAAATCCGTTTGATGTGGGCAAGCTACAAGAGGGGCTAAGTATATCGCTACGCTATCGTGCGGATATGGTGCAGATAGTGTAGCGATACCTTTGAATTGCCAATTTGTATTGCAAGGGCGTAAGATGAGATACTGGCCGGAAGGTGGTCGATGGTTCGAAGATGATTCGTAGAAGGAAGAAGAGAGATAGTCTTAATATTCTGAAAAAATAGAGGGGCAACTGTATTAATCTCAGAGAAAATGACTAACTTTGTACACAAACAATGTTGAATATGGACATTCTGATGATTGTATTGTCGGTTATGGGCTTGGGATTTTTGACCGTAAGCTCTGGTGTTGTGGCCAAAGATGCCGCAACAAAGCTGATTGCCGATTCTGACACAAAGCCTAATCCAACAGCCGTTCTTAATTTGAGAAAGTTCCTTAGAGTATTGGGGATATACCTCCTTGTTTATGTCTGTCTCAATATTCTTATCTTGCTCTTTTTTCTTCTAACAGGACAGGTGGAAACGTCATATTCAATACGAGAAACGATTATAGAGTGCAATCTTCTACTGTCGCTACCAATTACTTGGTTAATTACACAAAAGAGGCTGCTGAAGGGATGAACGTACTACCTTTTGAGAAGAAGAAAGACAAGCAGGCCATCATATTCATGGGAATACAGGCAAGCGGCAAGACGACGTTCTATCAGAGAGTGTTGTCGGATGGAGCATTCTCATATATCAGCCTTGACGAACTTCACACCAGGCATCAGGAGAATATGGCTATTTCAGACTGCTTGGAACAAGCAAAGTCCTTCGTCATTGACAATACCAATCCCGAAATATGTGACAGGGAGAGGTATATCCAGAGGGCTAAAGAACACGGGTACCATGTGATAGGCTTCTTTTTCCAAAGCATCGTGAAAGATTGTGTCGGTCGTAATGAGGGCAGAGGAATGAAAGTGCCTTCCAAAGCCATTGCATGTACCAGTAACAAACTACAGATGCCATCAAAGAAAGAAGGGTTCGATGAACTCTACTTTGTGAGAATAGATAACGACGATTTTGAAATATCAACTTGGAGGGAATAGATTATGGACTTTGATACCCTTGACAAACAGATGAGAAGGTTCGAGCAGTCGCTTGACAGGACGATGCTCGAAGGGATATATGTAGTGGCACGTCTTGACGGTCATGGTTTTACACGGCTTACCAAGAAGGAGTGGAATCTGGAGAAGCCTTTCGACATCAAGTTCCGTGATGCAATGATAGAAACCACCAAGCATCTGATGGATTGCGGCTTCCGTATGGTCTATGGCTATACTCAGAGCGACGAGATTTCTCTGTTGTTCCATCTGAAGGATGATACTTTTGGCAGGAAAGAGCGAAAACTGCTTACCATCCTGGCATCAGAAGCTTCCGTTGCGTTCTCCATGCAGACAGGTAGAGCAGCCGTTTTTGATAATCGACTGGTTCCGTTGCCAACAGCAGAGAACGTGGTGGACTATTTCAGATGGCGACAGGAGGATGCCCATCGTAACTCCCTGAACTCACATTGCTATTGGACGCTACGCAAAGAGGGCATTTCTGCTGACGATGCACAGAAGAGGATGGCAGGTATCTCCAATAGTGAGAAGAATGAACTACTGTTTGAGCGAGGTATCAACTACAATGACCTTCCCCTCTGGCAGAAGCGAGGCGTTGGCATGTACTACCGTGATGAACAGCGGGAAGGTTTCAATCCCGTTACCAAGGAAACTACATCTTATACCCGTCGGGATATGCACTTGGAAATGGAGTTGCCTATTGGTCAGGACTATTCCCGATTGATTAACAAGATTTTGGAGGAAGCCAACAAGGAGGACAAAAGATAGCAAGCATCAACCTCATAAAATAGGATTTCAGCGGTCACCCGAATATATAAGACCGCTCGCTCAAAGATATAAGGCCGCTCGCCCGAAATGAAAAATGCGGGCGGTCGAATCTTGCTACCCAGTACCTTTCTCCCTGTTTGCCCGTATCTCCCTCCTTTTTCTCTCGTACCTTTTCCCCTTTCTGGTGCGTTATCGAATACGGATGCTGGGTTGATAATCATTTGATTTCATTGTAGAAGTCGTAAAAAAACATAATTCTCAGAACAAGATACAAGAAAATGAAAATAAATCATTATCTTTGCAGACATAAACTGCAAAATTATGGAGGACGTAAACAGACTCAAGATAGTTCTCGTAGAGAAGAAACGTACTAGTAAATGGCTCTCTGAGCAGCTTGGCGTTAATCCGTCAACTGTCAGCAAATGGTGTACCAATTCCTCTCAGCCCGACGTAGCCTGCTTACTAAAAATAGCAGAGTTGCTTGGGGTGGATATAAAAGAGTTGTTGGTAAAAGAGTACGATAAATACCTTATTACTAAGGTAAAAAGGAAATAATGAATTCATTGTTTATATGCAAATCATGGCAAGTATACAAGATATAAGAGCTTTAGAGCTGCAAATCACTGATATAGTTGATGACTATGTTGAGAAGATGTATAATGAGGATGATGTCCTCGCTATAAGTAGTCGCTGTGGGAGAATCACAGTGAAAGCTGATTCTAAAGAGAAAATAAAGGCTGGCAAAACCACAGAACTGTACCCACTAAAGGATTTAGTGAGAACAAGTGATTATGGCATATCAGAGTCTGACTGCGATAAGATTTCTGAAATTGCCAACAGCTGGATTTTCTTGAATTAATAGTAGAACAACAATGACATATACGGCAGCATCACATATTACTTCTTTAAAGGATGTCGAAGCGTTTTTCCATCATCTCGTAGATGAACGTAAGGTAAACTTCCATCCCGATGATGACTTCGCAAATTACATCTGCTTAGCTGATAAGACTCCCTCTTTCTCAGAAGAAGAAGTTACAGTGTACAATCGTCTGATGGATGAATCATTCGATGTCTGCGACAAAGCGGATGTCGATATATACGATATAGGGTTTAATGAATTAACAAAAGGAATGAATATGACATAAGAAATAACGAGTCTCTGAACATCCTTGACAAGACTGAATTACCAGAATTAGGACCTCAGGAAACACGTCAGTCAGTCAAGACAACGGATGTTCGCGCTTCTCAGGAAAGGGGCGTGGACAAATAGGTTGTTGTTTGACGTGGGCTGTCCTAAGCCTTGGTATCTACAATCTCATCCACGCCTTCTTTTCCAAAGCGAAAAGAAGGCATTTTGTTTATATGGAAATTATTTTTGAATATTAAATATGCTAGAAGAGGCAAAAAAACATATCGCAACTATCTGGGGTAATCATATTCCACAAGTTCGAGGAGTGCATTATACTCTAGACCAACAGGAATCTATCATTCGTAATCACCTGATTCTTATGAATCATGGTTTTGGACATCCTCATGTTTTTTGGGGCTTGGGTGAAAAGCTGCTTGGTCTATGGATAGACACTTTAATTGATGCTCATGACGAATTGACATCTATAGGCGAGGTGGCTTATGTGGAAAAGTTAAATGATTATTATAAGAAAGAAGCCTGCGAACTCCTAGATGGCAAGAAGAATTTTTTTAAACTTCTTGAAAAACTTCAGCAACCTTTGGGGAAAAAGCATTTCTTACAGCCTGTTGCCAACGCTAATTTTACATTTGTTGATCTTTTCGCAGGAATAGGGGGGTTCCATCAGGCAATGCATTCTGTTGGAGGCCAATGTGTGTACGCTAGTGAATGGGATAAATATGCAAGAAATACATATGAAGAGAACTATAAAGATATAGCTCCTAATCTTTTTGAGAATAATTATCGTTTTTTTAATTGCGACATAAACGACGCAAAACCAGAAGACATTCCTGATTTTGATGTTTGTTGTGGAGGTTTCCCCTGCCAAGCATTTTCTATAGCAGGTTTAAAACGAGGTTTTGAAGATACAAGAGGTACGTTATTCTTTAATATAGCAAACATTGTAAAATACAAAAAAGAGCATGGTCATGCACCAAAGGTTCTACTTCTTGAAAATGTTAAAGGCTTAAAGATGCACGATAAAGGGAATACGCTAAAAGTAATTCTCGGTACTCTTGATGAGCTTCGTTATGGATATAAAGTAGAAGTGTTGAATGCCAAATACTTTGGAGTTCCACAGAATAGAGAGAGGCTTTTTATTGTTGCATGGGATCTGGATCAAATACAAAATGGAGATTTTCATTTTCCATATGGATTAGATGAAGAAGGCAATACAATATTTGAGAAAGAGCGCCTTTCTACAGATGCAAGAGAAACTTTCATCAGAGATATATTTGAACCGAGATCCACAATGGATGATAGTTTCACTATAAGCGACAGAATGTGGATAGGTCACCAAGAAAGGAAAAAAAGGAACAAGGAAAACGGCAAGGGCTTTGGTTATTCATTGTTTACCCCTGATTCTCATTATAGCAGTACTATATCCGCAAGATATTGGAAAGATGGGAGTGAAATATTAATAGACCAAAGTCAGTATGGATTAAATCCTCGAAAGTTGACACCTGTAGAAGCTGGCAGGCTGCAAGGTTATAACATTGAAGGTAAAGGTTGGGAGAACAAGTTTACGGGGCTAACTACTCATGAACAAATTCCCTTTAGAATTGTAGTTTCAAAAAAAGAAGCTTATCATCAGTTTGGCAATAGTGTTGCTGTTCCTGTAATTAAGCGTCTTGCTCAGGAAATTGTAAATCAATTAATGCATCAATAATATGGGTACACTTATCAATCTTCATGAATTGGGTCAGAAATTGCAGGACGAATTCGAAAGCGTTTTTCTTCCTGATGATGTAGAATTACCAGATTCTTTTAAAAGTTCTGTTAATGAATTGGGCGGTTATAAATATGATTACCAAAGATTCTTAGTTCACATTTATTCCGAAGATCTTAACGGATATATTCCCAACCAGTGGTTTATTATTGCATCTTTCTTTGTAGATTATTATATTGAGCTACAGAAATATAAGAATCTATTAGTCGAAACATTAAAGTCGTGTGGCCTTTCCAAATCTGATGAGAGGAAGGCGTTAATGTCCATGTACTCTACAGAATTGGCTAGCAAACCTAAGGATAAAGCTTTTGACGTTCATAAGGCAGATACAATAGTAAAAGTTAAGCAGGAAATAACGAATGTATTAAATAAAACGACCTCATTGTCAGAAGAGGATAAGGACTTTCTTATATTGTTCGTTAGTAATTATGATTGGTGGTATGGAGGAAAAACTATTGACAGGGGCGATTTTTATGTATCTCCAATATTGGCATTAGCAAAAGTTGTTAATGCCTCTCACTCTTATATAGCAGAGATATGTAAATCCTTCGCTGATTCAAGAACTATTTCTGACAACTTGCGAGATGGGTATAAACTTGTGCATAAAGAATTATGTAAGGACAACAGTAACAAAACAAACTTCACACTTCAACAAATATACTATGGTGCTCCAGGAACTGGCAAATCTCACGAAATAAACCGTCTGACGGAAGGAAAGGATGTGACTCGAACAACATTCCACCCAGACACCGACTACTCTACATTTGTGGGATGTTATAAACCACACATGGAAGAGGTTGATATGACAATCGTTATTGGTGAAACACTAAAGGTGGTGAAAGATGAGAAGGGAGAAGTGAAAAAAGAAAAGCGCATCGTGTATAAGTACAGCTGTCAGGCATTCTTGCAGGCATACATTGCCGCATGGCAACACCCAGAAAAGGAACACTATCTTATAATAGAAGAAATAAACCGAGGTAACTGCGCACAGATATTCGGTGACATTTTCCAACTGCTTGATCGAAATTGGAGTGGTTACTCATGCTATCCCATAAAGGCAGATACAGATATGGAGCAAGAATTGAAAAGCTTGTTCGCTAAAGACTGGAACATGGGAGAAGAACTATCTATGAAGATAGACAATATGTATGCAAAGCACTACCCTAAAGGTATTATCAAAGAAATCAAAGATGGTAGTCTGCTGCTACTGCCCCAAAATCTCTTTATATGGGCCACGATGAATACGAGCGATCAGAGCCTTTTCCCTATAGACTCAGCTTTTAAGCGTCGCTGGGATTGGAAATATGTTAAGATTGCAAAAGGGCGTTCCAAAGAAACCAAGGAGGAGTATAATTGGCAAGTCAAGTTTGATTACATGGATAATCAAACGCTTTACCATTGCAGCTTCCAATGGTGGGATTTCCTCAATACTATTAATGAACAGATTGCTCAGACAACAAGTTCCGATGACAAGAAGTTGGGATATTTCTTCTGCAAGCCCAAAGAACAAGGCGGCGAACTCATTGATGCTGAAACTTTCGTTGGCAAGGTGGTTTTCTATCTGTGGAATGACGTTTATAAGGACGAGTCATCAGAGTTATTTAAGGTGGCAGAAGGGAAAGAACCTTCTTTCGATTTATTCTATAATGAGAAAGAGGAGGATGGAGAATGGAAAGTTGTTGTTGATACTAATTGTCTGAAGAGTTTCGTTGATAATGTGTTCAAGAAACAACCGGACAAGGTTATCGTAGAGGCTGACCATCAGGAAACAGAAGAAAAACAAGAATCTTCAGTTGAGTAAGGAGCATGCGTATTCTGATCGAGGAATATCAATATAAATTTGAGGATGTCAGTGACATTCTACAGGGTTTACATCCACTGCACGATAAGGACGGGATGGTAAGGCTTAGTTATGTAGGCTATTACTATAATCCAACAATTCCCGACTGCGTGTTTATTCTGCCTAAGGTTGTTCTTGAAGACAATGAGGCAAAGGTGCTGGGAAGATTTGCGCCATTAGATCTTGTTAATCCCGACCTGCTTTCGATAGAGGATCGTAACAGCGATGAGTACCGATTTTTATATGAGCTGTCTGTATGGATATACAGAGCCATCAGCGTTTTTCGTGACCAAGAGTTCAAGCGCTTCATAGACAAGCAAGAAAGACCTCCGTCCATTGTTTCCGAACAGCACGCACCTGTCATAGGTCACTCCCGACGAAAAAAGCAGCATCATACCTTCCTTGATGTCCTTCTTGCTATCATACAGTGGAACAAGGAAAATCAAAATTTTGTAACCTTCATCTTGAAGAACCTTCATTCTGGTTATAACAAGATAAACTGGAATAAGACTATCTCCAACTCACAGGCCATCATACAGTCACAAAGGATATCAAAAGTAAAAGAGTCGGTTATCTATCTGGATCCCGTTAACAAGAAACGAACCATCAATTTTGACGAAGAGCTTCTTATTATCTTCTATAGTATTCTTAATTATATGAAGGAAGAGTTCGGTTTCCCTGTCGATATCAATGTCAATTTCCCACTAATTAAGGGAGAGAAATTCAGGAAATACAGGAACGGGCAGGGATTGAGGCGTTTGAGGCAGATAAAATACAAATACTTCTCCGACAAGGCACTTGAACTGTGGAACTTATGTTATGCATTCTTTGAAACGCCAGAGAAGGCCACACTAAACGTGGATATACGCGAATACTTGCTTGTTCATGGGTTCCAAACTGTGTTTGAAGCCATAATTGATGAACTCATTGCTGGTGACCAGCAACTGCCAAAAGACTTGAAAGACCAAAGAGACGGCAAGAGGGTTGACCACATCTTCCGATACATGGAACTTGTAAAGAACGACAGTGAGAAAGAGACTTATTACATAGGCGACTCCAAATATTATAAGAGAGGGAACCTGCTTGATGACACATCTATCAACAAACAATTTACATATGCGAGGAATGTTATACAGTGGAATATTGACCTATTTAATGAGGGCAGCGATGATGACAAGGAAGGTCATGTTAAACTCAGAGATGATGTAACAGAAGGTTATAATATCATCCCTAACTTCTTCATATCTGCGCAGCAGCCCGACACCAAGGCCTCTAGTGAAATAACCTTAGCGCAAAAGCCGAGAGAGCCATATTATTTCAGCAGACAGTATGAAAACAGATTGTTTGATAGAGACAGCATCCTTTTGGCTCACTACGATGTAAACTTTTTGTATGTACTTTCGCTGTATAGCAGAAACAAAGAGACTGAGAAGAGAATATGGCGAAAGGATGTGCGAGACAAGTTCCGCAGAGAGATACAAGATATGGTAAGTCATCACTTTAAATTCTATGCTATGACTGCCAATGCAGATGTAGACGCAGGGATGTATATTAGGGAGAACTTCAAGACCGTGTTAGGTAAGGTGTTCCAACCCTTTGACCATGATGCTAATCAGCAATATTTCTCTTTGGCCCTCCGAAGACCAGAAAATATCGTCATGAAAGACAAAGAGAAAGAACGAGAGCTAAAGCGGGTGATAGAGGAAGAGAATGAGTCACTACTATTTCAACTACGACAGTCATTTACCGTTAAGCCTTGTGACTTGGGGGTTGATCCCAGAACCGTTTTGCCGAAAGTAGAACCTATAACTCATAGAGAGATACCCAAGCAATTCCTTACAATGCACCATATAGAGAACTATTTTGATAACGAAGAAGACAAAGACAAAAAGCGTCACTTGGCAACCTTCCTCGTCGGATGTGTCAACAGTGAGGATCATTGGCATTGGATTATAGGACGAAAAAATAAACGCGACGATTCGTATAATGTGCGCATTGGTAAGAATGTACGTGGCAGCGTCCCAAAATCCCGTGACGAAATTAAATACGCCAAGTTCGTCATTCTATATAAGTTTGGCGAGGAAGAGAATGGTGTGTTCAAAGTGTTTCGTGTGAAGAATACTGGTGAGTTAACAAAAGAACAGATGATAAATCAAGGATATGTGGATCCTCACCATGACAAGTACTTCTGCTACTTCTTTGATGAAGAGGTGACACTTGGAGATCTTAATGTGGCACAGATTATTGATGATGACAGAGAGCAATTTCTCCAAAAGAATCCAGAGGGTAATTATCCTAAGGGCAGGCCTATATATTTAACAGCCCGTGAGCTAATAAAGTATAGGGAAGTATAATTCCGTTCATGAAATATTAAGATGGATAAGCACTCACCACAGCAGCGGCACAAGAATATGTCTGCGATTCGCTCGAAAGACACGAAACCAGAGATGATTGTGCGGCGTGGGTTGTGGAAGCGTGGATTCAGATATAGACTAAATCATAAGCGCTTGCCAGGACATCCAGACTTAGTGCTTCGCAAATACCGTACATGCATCTTTGTGAACGGGTGCTTCTGGCATGGTCACCTAGTAGAGTTGGACAAACTTGAAAACTCTACCTGCTGTAAGATTCCAAATACAAATCGAGAGTTCTGGGTAGCTAAGATACGTAGGAATAAAGAACGTGACCGTGAAGAGCAGCAGGTGTTGGCTGGCATGGGGTGGCACTGCATCACGGTTTGGGAGTGCGAACTGAAATCGAAAAAGCGCGAAGAGACACTAGACTCTATTGCTTTTACTCTTAATCACATCTGGCTACAGGATCATGGAGCAAAAGCCATCCCCTACCCGAAGCTGGATGAAGAAGACATGCAGATGCCGATGGCTGCAGAAGAACAAATATTTTAACGAATAATTATCAACAAGCAATAACTAAGAATGAAACATAAGATATATGTAGCAAGCAGTTGGCGCAACGAGTACTACCCCAACGTGGTGGTAAAGTTGAGGGAAGCAGGTCATGACGTGTATGACTTCCGCCATCCACCATCGGGTGATCCTGGATTTAAGTGGAACTGCGTAAGTGAGGACTACATGGAGTGGATGCCACAGCAATACCGCGACATGCTGCATCATCCGAAAGCGGAAAGGCAGTTCCTCAACGACATTGAAGCAATGGAGGCTTGTGATACTTGTGTATTGGTCTTGCCTTGTGGCAGAAGTGCTCATACAGAGGCGGGATGGTTTGCTGGCAAAGGACGAACTACAATTGCATACATTCCCGAAAAGCAAGAGCCAGAATTGATGTATAAGTTGTTTAGCGATGTTTGTTGTACTATCAATGAGTTGATTGAGAAATTAGAAAAGGAATAAAGACATGAGACATAGAATTAAAGCAGGTAAGGTTGGCTCATTCACACCAGAGAAGCAGAAAGTGGAGATAGAGCAACTGGAAAATAGGGAAGTCGCTGAGGATGTGGAAGAAATCTTCGAGGAGGATTCAGACTTCAGTAATGATGATGAAGCTCTGGCAGCAATGGAGTTTTACGACAGTCCTGACGCAATGGAGTAAAAAACGGTATTATGGATAGAAGTGATATTGAAGAGATGGCGAAGAACCTGATTCCACTGGCAGAAAGAACAAATACTGGCGAAGCTGTCATGACTACTGACTATGATGACAAGTGGGAGTTCTTCATGGGATTTAGGAAGAAAAAGAAGTATAGAACATAATATGTAACGGCATTATGACTGATCAGAAAGAAGTAATACTGAAAGCGATTATCTATGAAATTGTTATCGCTGCAGGTGATGAAGGGACAAAGGCACTTCTGACAGCAGACAACTTGCTCGCAGACATGGCTGTTCCAGTGACGCAGTATGACTTCACCTATGCTGACAGAGCAAAGATGAAGAAGTTGTTTCGTGCTGTTGAACATTTCTTGAAGTCTTCAAAGATGAAAGTAAACAGCTATACCAAAGCAGGGCTTCAGGCTAAGTTCGAGACTTTATGGGTTCCTTCTTTATCTGAGAAGGAAAAACAGGATCTTATAGCTGATTTCCGAATAATAGACGGATTCGATGAAGAAGGGTATGCCATTTTCAATGAGAAAACCTTCATGACGTGGAAGGATGTTTTCTCGAAGGAAGTCAATATCCCCAGGCTCAAATATAAAGTGCCACAATTTGGTAGCGGATCATCGTGTGTAGAACTCATTGATAACAGACCATTCACCTCATATCATCATACATATACAGATGGCTTCAAGGAGGCCCCATTAACCATTTCTATGGATGAATGGTATCGGATAATCGTCAATGCAAGCAATAGCATCAAACGTATGTTACAATGCTATCTGCAAGCTGGTCGCGGTCTGCGATACACGTTGTATCAAATGGAGGAAATGTTTGGTGTCAAGGCTGATGCTCTTACAGGGAGTATTGTGGCCTTGGGGCGTAGAGCACAGAATATGCTAAACTTTGCTGTGATTGACGAGAAAGATCCTGATGTGCGTCACTATTGGTCAACACCCACTATTAAGGCTCGAAAGGAGAATGGGCTTTGGGTATGGGAACTTCGACCAGAACTAATGGATGCAGCAGAAAAAGTATTAGGTGAAGAGAAATTTCCAGAAGTGAAGCGCTTATGAGTCCCCACAAACTTATTGCACGGTTTATAGAGGAGAAGCTGGGAGGCGATATTACTCAGTTAGTCGCCTTTCCATTAGGCAACCTTCGTAATGATGATACGTATGGTTGTCCTGGACGCAAATTTGACTCTGATGATACAGAGTTGATGCGGGCAATCTATTGCATGGTGTTTGGCGATGTATGGGAACATCTTTCGATGGATAACCTTGGTGATGGTAAACTTCGTGGCGACACACTCAATACCTATAACACCTTATTCTCCCAGCCTTGGAATGAGAAGTTCACAGGCATTTGGCATCCTGATGAAAAACTGTTGGCAAAGATGAGGGAGTTTCAGAATACTTGCTACACCGTTGGTAATATGGCTGTACTCCCTGACAGGCGTATTGGCGAGTGGAGCATTAACAAACATCGAGGATGTCATAATGAATGGCATGACTATGAAGACCGTTTCTTGGATGCGCTGTATAAGGTACTGACTGGCGATTTATGGCTAGACCTTGATTTGGAAGAGTTGGTTGAACTGAATAAGGAGGACTTTAAACCCTTCTATGGTAAGGAAGGTTGGATTAAGTTCATTCAAGGAAATCTTCTTATAGACTACGTTGATACCAACTATGTTCCCATTATCCGTTCAAAGGGCTATACCTACTGGCGTGGTGGATATACCAATCGTGACCGCTTTATAGCAGAATGCCATCGCTATATTGATGAGAGTACGGAAATCATCAACAATAGGGCTAAAATAATTATTGAAAGACTAAAAATCAAGTTGGAATTATGTTAGGAGCAATTATTGGAGATATAGTAGGTAGCCGATGGGAGTTTAATCCCACCAATGACTACGATTTCGAATGGCTGTCGGATGAGAACAGCTTTACCGACGATACTATCTGTACAGTGGGTGTGGCTGATGCCATACTCCATAACTCAGAAGACTTCGGCAAATACATTTATGAATGGTGTCGTAAGTACCCTCAGCCGATGGGAGGCTATGGTGGCAGATTCGCCCAGTGGGTAAGAAGTGACAATCCCCAGCCATACGGGAGCCTAGGTAATGGGGCAGCAATGAGAGTGAGTCCTGTAGCATGGGCAGCAATCGACTTGGAATTTAAATATCTGCTTGATGTGGCCGAAAAGAGTGCTGCTTGTACTCATAATCACCCAGAGGGCATAAAGGGTGCTCAGACAGTTGCCTTGGCTATTCAATATGGAATAGAGTTGCCATGTTATCACTCGAACTTTACCCAAGAACATATCAAGGATCTTGTTGAGACCTGCGCAAGTCGTGCTGGATATAATATCAATATCAGAAAAGAAGATGTTATCAATAGGTTTGATGAAACTTGTCAGGGAACCGTGCCTGTTGCACTGTGGATTATTGGTGAAAGTACGTCGTTTGAGGATGCGGTGCGGAAAGCCGTAAGCCTTGGAGCAGATGCTGACACCCTCGGAGCAATTGTAGGTAGTATTGCCGAAGCAATCTGGGGAATTCCTGAAGAAATGCAACTGCAAGCCTTGGATTATCTGCCGAAAGATATGAAAAGAGTGGTTCTGCAATTCTATAGGCAAAACATAAGAGACAGCTTTATTGCGAACTATAGTGACGGAGAAATGACAAAGACTGAAGATTAACGAATATGGCATATACATACAAATATCCAAGACCGGCAGTGACGGCTGACTGCATCGTGATAACGAGGGAGGTAGAGCCGAAGGTGCTTCTGATTCAGAGGGGCAACATGCCTTTCAAGGGTGGATGGGCATTTCCCGGTGGTTTCATGAATATGAACGAAACAACGGAGCAATGCGCCATCAGGGAGCTGGAGGAAGAGACTGGGCTCCAAGTATCGAATATAAAGCAGATAGGTGCCTACTCAAAGATAGACCGTGACCCACGAGGAAGAACTGTCACGGTTGCTTACCTCGCTATGGTTGATGAACCTATCGCTGTCACTGGCCAGGATGATGCAGCCAAAGCGGAATGGTGGCCACTGTCAAACTTGCCACATCTGGCATTTGACCACTATGATATTATGCAGGATGCCATCAGTAAATATAAGGAAACTACAGAATAACAATGGACGTAAAGAACATACTTAAATATCTGCTTGGCATTATCAATGCAAAGGATGGCATTGATCTGAGGAAGTGTCACCTCTTGGCTGTTGATGATAATAAAAGCATAGAGCAAGGCAATATAGGCGCATCAGTGTATACTTCGTTGTTTCGCAAATACGAGAAAAGCAAAAAACTGAAGGAAGGGAGCAACATTCCTGTTATTGTCTTGCCAAAAATCATCGAATCTAAAAGAATTATAGATGAGTTCGATGAGGAAGGAGTACTCATACCAGACAAAGGCATAAGAAACACTGCTTTGATATATATACCGGCAAGTCTTAGCAAAGAAGGTAAACTTGAAGTTCCAACAGGTAATTGTATGCCTTGGATGCCGATAGGTACACTAAAACCATTTGCCAAGTATGTTTCAATAGGTTCTTGGGAGAGATACACGCCTATTGTCGATACAGAGAAGATGGAGTGGAAAGAATATTGGAGTGCGGTAATAAAGTTGTATGAGGATACCACTGGATCATTATGGGCAGATGATGCCATCATAGATGTTCAGCATGGACACTTACGTTATACTCTCTGCCCTAAAGTGCAGATTATTTATGATGAAACTGTCGAGTCCACGTTTCATATTCGGAAGCTCTACTACGCATTGCTAGAGCATTGGTCAGAGAAAGAGTCTTTTGCACCATTGTTGAAGAAACTAATCTCAAAGCCTGCTAATACTCAAGGGCATCCATACGATGAAATGAATTTCATGAGTATGAAGAAACATCTTGGGACAATGAGTAGTCAATATACAATGTCGCCATCGCAAAGAGAGTCGCTACACCATCTGAAAGAGATTGGTGAAGGTGACGTGTTAGCCGTTTCTGGTCCTCCTGGAACAGGCAAGACGACTTTGTTGCAGAGTGTTGTGGCAGACATGATGGTGGAACATGCCATCAACGAAAAACGTGCTCCGATTATCGTTGCAACATCCACAAACAACAAGGCTGTTGTTAATGTAATAGATTCGTTCTCTAATGTGTCGAAAGGGAATCAAGACAAAATTGGAGTTCGATGGACAAAAGCAAAGTCGCTCGCAGTTTTTTTGCCATCTTCAACACAGAAAGGGAATCCCATATATAAAGACTACTTCAAGACAAGCAAGACTGGTGAAGATGACTTTGCTCTTCTTGAAGAAGATCGTGACAAAATGGTTGAAGAATTTAAGAACAACTATAAGGCATGGTCTGGAAAGGAGTTGAAAATAGGCGGTGATTCATACTGGCGGAAAGTTTCTGAGCATCTCCTTTCTGAGATGAAAGCAAGAAGAGATTGCATGACAAACATTCTGTATGGAATTGAAGCTGTTGAAGCTCAAAAGAGCAGGAAATCTGCCAAATCATGGGTTAAGACTGTTTTGGCAATTTTAGGCCTTCAGGAATTATGGTATTTCCCCATTGAAGCCCAGATAGAAAGAAGTTATAAAGAATTGGAGCGTCGGTTTGAAAAATTATCTGCTTTTGGATTTGATTATAAAGAAAGACTTAAGCACATTGTCGATTGCTTACACAAATCAGAAGGGATGTCAGGGAAAACCAAATTGCGTGAGGTAAGAGTGTCAGAACTGAATGGCGTTCTCGACATAACATTAAGATATCAGATGTTTTGGTTGGCGGTACACTACTATGAAGTCAAGTGGTTGTCTGGAGAATCCTTGTTACCCGAGAAGGACTCCTTTAAGACTACAAGACCTATACAAGACAAACGACTGCATAGGATGGCAATGCTCAGCCCCTGTATGGTCATGACATTCTTTATGCTCCCCAATATATTTGAACTATACACTTCTAAGCGTGAAGAATTTCCATACAATCAAGATGTGGATTTGCTAATTGTTGACGAAGCTGGCCAAGTTTCACCTGAGGTCGCAATACCATCATTTTCTCTTGCAAAGAGGGCTATTGTTGTTGGCGATGTATACCAGATACCTCCAGTATGGTCAGTTGATTTGGATATAGACCTTGAAATGGCAAGAATTTGGCATACCGCGACAGAAAATACTACAGAAGAGGAATTTGCGAAGAGAGATTTGAATTGTTCTTCTTCGAGTCTGATGAAACTTGCGTCCAGTGTGTGCAAATTCCAAAGATATGAGAACAACCGAGGACTATTCCTTAAGGAACACCGCCGTTGTTTTAAAGAAATAATAACATTCTGTAATGAATTAATCTATAAAAAGATTAGGTCTCTTGACCCCCTGAGGCCAGATAGCTTTGAGGAAAAGAATGGTAAGTTGCTGGGAAAAGAATGCTTTGCTATGGGGCATGTTTGCGTTGAGCATTTAGAATCAGAATCCAAAGATGGCAGCCGACATTGCCAGCAAGAAGCCGAATCTATTGCTAACTGGTTGGCCGAAAATTTTAAGATAATAAAAGAGGTATATATAGATACTGATAAGGATTTGGCCAAAATTAAGGAGGGTACGGAAGAATACGCAGAAGCTCTCAAAAAAGTTATTGGGAATGCTGTATCTGTCATCACTCCTTTCAAACAACAAACATGTGATGTTAAGATTGCCTTGCAAAAAAAGGCACAAGAGAGTAAAATAAATGAGCTCGCAGATATACCTTGCGGTACCGTTCACACTTTCCAAGGAGCGGAAAGCCGAATCGTTATCTTTTCTACTGTTTACGGGAAAAACGAACCGTGGAAATTCATAAAAGACAATGAGAATCTTATAAATGTTGCAGTATCTCGTGCTAAGGACTACTTCTTCACATTCGGGGAAAGAAGCATCGTTGGAGGTGGCAACAGTTCTGATAACGCAGCACAGTTGCTATTAGACTATACTATATCAAAAGTTCCTGAGAAATTAGCGACAAGCGATAACAATGCTGAAAATATATCTTGACTGGAATTGCATAACACATGCAAAAGACCTCTACCCCTATATTCTCAGTATATGTGAGGAATGTGGGGATAGATTCATTTTCCCATATTCCAATGCTCATATTAGGGACTTAATGGTAAGCAAAAAGTCCAAAACCGATGATTACCCCAAAGACAGGGAATTGTTAGAACGAATATGCGGGAAGCACCTACTATCCTATGAGAATGGTCAGATGCAACCATATTTTGGGTTGCCTACAGACTATATAGATATTTCAGGAAACGCTTTGGAAGCAATTCAAAACCTAAGTTTCATCACTCCAGAAAGCTACCGTGCAATAAAAGATAGTATAAAATTGACAATACCAGATGATATCTATAAGAAAATTCAAGGGGCAAGGCCTGAAGAAGCCATCACCCTCATCGACAATTACATTAATTCAAAACAGTCTGGTACTGATTTATGGGGTCTGATGGATTCCGTTCCAGACATTTTTCGTTCTCTTGTTAATTTTGAATCCCAATTCAAAAGTGTATGTATTGGATTAGACCTTTTCGGCTATCGGCCAGAAAAAAGAGGCAAAACCCTTATGAATATAGATGCTGATGCCAGCCATGTGTTTTATGCGGCACATTGCGACCTTTTCGTGACAGCGGACAAAAAGCTGAGGGACAAGGCGCAGGCTATCTACAAAAGATACGGGTATCAAACAAGAGTAATGAGTCCTTGGGATTTCGCAAGTTTTATCGATGAAGAACTTAGAAATGAATATTCCCTTGCCAACATCGTGGATGTTATAGAGAAATATGGTGTACCCCGTTCGGAAGATGATGGTTTACACTACCAATTGATGCCTTCGCCGGTATTTGGTCTGTTTAATGTCTGTCATAAGATGGACAAGAATCTGGGTTATTATGGAAATATTCTTGCAGGATTATTTCGTTATAGTTTCAACAATACACCATACCTGTTTTATACAGAGATGGAGCATTTCTTTAATCTCTTCAGTAGTGTACTTCCATCTTCGGAAAAGGAGAGGTTTCAGGATGTGTATATCGCCCCTATGATTTCCCGTAATAGAGAAATAACTTCTAAGGCTTCATATACACTTGACTGCCCAGACTCAAATCTAAGGTTCTACTTTTGTTCAGACTCTTTAGCCCCTGTTCCATGCCCTATGCTGGAAGTAATAGTGGCTAATAAAGATGCAATTATACATTTAACCAAGCAAATATCGCAATAGAATGGAAAGTAAAAATTTACCTTTTGGCATATATTGCCCTCAAATAGGCAGTATTCATGTATCACATGAAGCATCGACCGTTACTGATGATAGTCGCTACTCTACAAGGGAGGTAATAGGTATCATCACTTGGCTATTTGATAATCTTGACTATATTCAGCGAACATATTCGAAGGTTAACCTTTTTACGAGAAGGATAAAGTTTGATATGACATCTACGGTAGTTATAGTGACACCCTTTGAGGCACAACGAGACCTATTAAGAAAGGCCTTAGAATACGTTGCGTATAGATGTGATTTTGCAGGGAAGTTGGAAAATATCGCTTGCCTCACACTTGATGAATTGTGGGCGAGGGGAAGGAATAGTAGTATCCTTATCTTCTCTCCTACCTATGGTTCTGACGACTATTGGGAATATATACGAGACAATTACAATCTCATAGACAAAGCTTTTTCTTGGCCCAAACACTACGTCTTTGTATTTGGCGAGAGTAACGACACTCATGCTAGATGGAGAAAATATTTGAAGGGGTACCTCGATAAGACCTATAGGTCTATTCCGTATCAGTTAGATGGGAACAACCTTGATAAGTCACTCCATCAAAGATACTATATCCGGGAGATGCTGCTTGAATGGATGAGAAGCGAAGGTTATGTAGTTACAGACCCTTCCGATAGATGGATACCTGGCACCTTGGAGAACCTAAGGATGGCTCCCGATGGGGATTTCGTTATATACTAATCACTTATAATACCAGTTGCTGTCATGGGTTGCAGCCTTATGCTTTGGAGTTGGAGCCGGCATTTCGCACTCCCAAGTTACTAAGTCTCTGGGCAGTTTTATAGTCCTCTCTTCATTCTGCTCTCCCTCTATCGTATAGTTTCGGGAAACGTGTTCCTCAAAAACAGCATTAAATTCATTACGGATGTAATTTATGTGCCAACTGACTTCGTTACTAGTCGTGGCGAGCTGCATAATAGATTTTGTCATCTTGTCGTCTAACACATCGCGTTTCTTCAACAGCCTGTAGATTTCTAGCAACTCGTCGGTATAATATTCCAGCTCCTTGTAGGAAATACCCTCGTCATGATTTAGCCAAAGGAGATACAAAGCTAATGACTTTTGAGCGGTTAAGCCAATCTTTTTATCGGAAATGATGATGCGATAGTCCTTGGTTATACGCATGGGGTTGATCTTTGGTTGACCATGCGTGAAGTAGTCGAGCATAGCGCACTTCACACCATCCTGCCTAAATTCGGTAGCGATTTCTTCCAATAATCTCATTCTGGCTTTCTTCTCCTCTGACAGATTGTTAAAGAAATCATCTGCTTCGTCTTTTCCGACATAATGGAATCTTGGTATTTGCCGGTCATAATAGCATAAAGCCTGATGTATTTCATCCAGGAGATTGGAAAGATTGTCTGTCTTTTTGTAATCGGAATCCAATAGGGTAATGCCCCGGAATTGACAAATAGCCTCTTGATAATCACGTAAACGACTTAATGGATGGTAGTAAAGCAATGAGGGTTTTATATTTTTCCTATTCTGAGAATTTACCATCCATTTAAGAATAAAATCACTCTTAATATCAACTTCAGGTTTGAAATCTTTAGGCGAAAATGGAGCATAATAATACAGTGATTTACTCTCTGCTAATTCCTTGGCTAGATATGGCATATAACAGAAATCGTACCCCCAACTCTTAAAATGCTGAATAATACGCTCGTAGTTGTCTTGAATATAACGATTTACCTCTTCGTTATATTCGCCCTCTACATATATAATCTGTTTCTGTACCTGCTCGAAAGGCAGTTGCTTCAATCCTAATAGATACCTCATAACTACAGATATAAAAAATGTGGTGCAAAGTTAATAAAAAGTCTAAATTTACAAGTCTTGTATTTGAAAAATCCTGTTTTTTACGCCTATTTTTCACTTATTTTGCATCCAGAAACCAGCATATGGCGGTCGCGAACCGTGGAAGTGCTGAAGAATGTGACCAGAATCCTGCAAAGTTCTCCAAAACGTAACAAGAGGTCACGAAACATAGCGGCTCGACATATAAGAAGGGTTGCTCTCTGTGCTAAAGAAGGTGTTTGGAGATACCTGCAGGTTAGTACGAGAGCGGCCCTCTTTGGTTGATATATCATTATTAATTTTTAAATATAACGAGTATGAAAAAGAATTTTATCGCAATCGCAATGATGCTGACAATAGTTTCAGCAAGTGCACAGGAAGTTAAGGTGGCAGAGCCAGAGTTTATCAACAGTTACTGCATTCTGACGAGTGATTCAACGTTTGCAACGCTGCCGAAGGAGTCGGGAACTATCGGTAAGCATGAGAACAAGGTGAAGAAATGGACAAAGTGGATTGGCGGTGCAGCTGATATAGTAGGAGCTGGTGGAATGATTGGTGCTGCAACAGCTGGGTCTGTCGGAGGTGTCATCAACGGAGTAAGAGTGATGGGAGGTGCAGCAGGTGTGGCAAGTGCTGCCGGTACTGTAAGTGGCCTGGCAGGTTCATCTGGTATGGATATCATCTTCAAGGGTGGTAGTTCGTCCTACTCTTTCAAGGCCGATGGTCAGGATGTCCGTCTGCTCATCAAGGGGGAAAACAATGAAACAGATCCGATGGATAGCTACCGTATCGTCCGTTTCAATGCCAAGAAGAAGGAACGCAGGATCCAGTGGATAGAGTTCGAGTCTTCGCTGATTGGCAGTAAGGAAACCAAGAACGCGGGATATGTGCAGTTCGTTGGCCATAAGTATGGCAACCAGTCTTATATACTGACCATCCCTGCATCAGAACTAGAGAAGGGTGAGTATGGCATCTTCTACATGAGTATCATCACTGCTACTACCATACCCGTAGGAACATTCAGCGTAAAATAAAAAATTATGAAGATAACGTCGAATGGGATAAGAGATAAGTAATTTCCAACAAAAAGATTGAAGACATGATTTCGCCAAAATTCCATAAAGCAGGTTTACAAAGCATAGTTGCAACGAATACCTATATGATAGGTGAACGTTCGCTTAGTGACGAAGAAATACGCAGGGCTAATGAACTTCAGACAAGGATAATTCCCGCAGAAGATAAAGCATTCGAGTTTTTTCCAATTGAGGTTAGAGCCAAAGTAGTGAGGAATATTCCAGTAGCTTTTTTGAATCACAATGCATTTTATCCGGATTTCCTTTTATATAAAGAAAAGATACTAATTGAGATAGATGATTGGCAACATGACTATCTCCCAAGAAAAGCAAAGGATGAGCATCGTGATAAAGTTTTTAGTGAACACGGTTACAGGACTATTCGCATAAAAGATAATTGCTAAAGGATGAGAAGAAGTTTTCATCTCTATTATACAAAGAATTAGTGAATGCAGGATTCTATGCCGACAAAAGAGAAGCATAGTGTGAATGTTTCAATCCCAAATAAGTATAACGATTAAAAGCTTAAGATTATGGAAATATTATTGTTAATTGCATTGTTTGCTGGCATCTTCGGTGGTAACGACTCGAAAGATGACAAGAAGGCAAAGGAGCGCAAACGCCGTCGTGAGGAAGAACGCCGTGCATACGAGCGCAGACAGCGTAAGTATCACGAGGATCTTGGGTACTACGAACACCTATATGGCCAGGGACATCCTTGACTCCTGACGAAAGAATCAACATATACCAGAATAATAACTCAAAATAACAACGTTATGAAAGCAATTATTTCATTCAAGAACTTACAGATGGTACTGATGACCATCATGTGTTTAACCATGTTCTGCGCATGTAGCAGTGATGACGATGATACGACTGGTGGCGGTGGTAGCGGCTCTGCCAATGAGATGATGATTAGTGGTAAGAGCTACGGTAGTTTGCCTTACGGACAGTTCATTGACTGGGGCGATGGATATGCGTCGTTCATATTCTCAAACATACGGATGGTCAATGCTGGGACAACCACTCCAATTACGTTTCTTAGTGTGAGAATACCATATAACACTTCTGGAATACCCCAAGGTACTTTCAGCACAGAGGCTGATGCAGACTTTGATGTCAACAGGATAGCATCAACAGGGAAATGTGACCTGACAGGATGGTGTATGAAACTCACCATGACGGTAGTGAGGTCTGGTGATAAGTACATCGTTGATTTTTCGAGCAGCGACCTGCACATATTCCATAGTGATGATGAAACGGGCAATGGACAATCAGGTTCGCTGACTCTGCATTTTGAGGGAGATTTGGAAGTAGTCAACAACAATTAAGTGGCAGGTGATCTCTAAAACAGACAAGCATGGCTAAGAAGGAAACAGTCTTAAGCAAGTTGAATGGTCACTGTGCATACTGCGGCAAGAAGTTGAAGTTGGCCAAGGCTACTTGTGACCATATTGTGGCTCGCTCAAAGGGAGGAGGGAATGGAGTGGAAAACCTCCATCCCGCCTGCCGCTTATGCAACTCGATGAAAGGTGCAGAGAGTGTGGAGTCGTTCCGGCTTAAGTTCTTTTGGAACACCCTCAAACCCTCTGAACTGGCCACTTACGACAAAATGGTCAAGGCCATGTCAAAGAAGAAATTCTTTTTTGAAGAAAAAGCAAATGGCTAAAATGAGGCTTTAAAATCCGATAGAAATGGTGTGGTCATCAGCAAAAATGAAGGGGTTACAAGCCTTGCACTAATAAAACCGTTGGAGTTATCGAACGTTATTTGTAATTTTGCGGAGTGAAGCGTAAAAGAGAGGTTGAACATAAAAGAACAAGAAACTGTTATGGTAAGGGCAATCACAGAGTGGGAGCAGGAAGAGAAAGCTATAGGTAATGGCAGTAAAGTCATTATCGCTGGGTCGCGCAGCTTTGCGGATTATGAAAAGCTTAAAAGTGTCTGTGACAGTATATTGCCTAACCTGTATTCAGAGCCTCGCATCAGTATTCTAAGCGGAACTTCATCAGGTAGTGATTCCCTTGGAGAAAGATACGCTAAAGAGAGGGGTTACACACTCAATAGATACCCTGCGGACTGGAAACGATATGGTAAAGCTGCAGGCCCAATACGCAATCGGCAAATGGTGAAGGAAGCGGACGCTGCCATAGTCTTCTGGGATGGTCAAAGTAGAGGAACTAAGAACTTGATAGAAGAGGCTAACAGACATGGCCTTAAAGTCTGGATCATAATGATATAATGAAAAGTGATGAAGTAAGATAGGAGGTAGATTATGGCTAAGAAGATTTTGTTTCTTGACTTTGACGGCGTTATGGTGACTGACCGGTATCAGGAGCAACTGACGGCCTCTAACAGTCCGTTACAGGATTGTTATGGTACTAAGTTTGACCCTATATGTGTGGAATGTCTGAGGCAGATAGTTGAAAATTCTGGAGCCGACATTGTAGTGACTTCGACATGGAAGATGAGTAAAGGTCTGAAAGGCATACAGAAGATGTGGGAGGCCCGCAGTCTGCCAGGAAAGGTGATTGGCATTACGCCCGACATTGATCTCATTCATCGAGGCGATGAGATTGATGCATGGTTGGCAGAATGCAAAGCAGACTGCCGCTATGCCATCATCGATGACTGCCCAATCCAGGACTTCTTCAACGAACAACAGCAGCAGTTCCTGTTCAAAGTAGACGAACGGACGGGGCTTGACGAAAGTACTATGCTGAATGTGTTGGAATACCTGAATTGTAAAGATTTGAAGTGTAAGAAAACAAAAATAGAAAAAATGGAAAGTATGAACGATTGCAAAAATAATGGTATGGAGAATATTTTTCATGTCTCTGATAAGTTAAGATATTATCAGGTCAAAGATGGGGGGCGTTATCAAATTCTTGTTCAAGAGAAATCTGATGAAAATGAAATGGCGATTCTTCCATATCATTATGACGGATCTTCTCAGAGGGTTCCTGTCTGCCCAGATAACAGATGGTGTCTTGACGGCTGTGTTGGCATTATTGATGTCATCAATAAGGATTCTATTTTTGTTAACTCTGACGATGAGATTGTGGAGTTGGAAGCTAGTTTCAGGAAGAAAGCCTCTGTTAGAGAAGGTTTCCCTGATGGTGAAATTGTTGTTGGGAAAACCCGAAAACACGTAGAAATACTCCTTCCTCCTTCAAATCCTTCAGATGAAATGAAAAAGTTGGTCGGTTGTGATGAAATCAAGCAGCGTCTGCTGGAGTTCAAATCACTTGCCGAATATAACAAGGCATGCCTCCATCAGTCTCCCAATTACCCTGTGATGGAGATTTTCTTACATTCCGTTTTCTATGGTAATCCTGGAACCGGAAAGACCACCGTATGCCGCTTGTATGGTGCCCTTCTAAAAGAAGCCGGATTGTTGAGCAAAGGACATGTGGTAGTAGCTGACAGAAATACGCTCGCTTGTGAATATTTTGGTGAGACGGAGCAAATAGTTGAACAACTGGTTGATATGAGCAAGGGAGGTGTATTGATGTTTGATGAAGCCTATTTGCTGGAAGGATCTCATCGTGATGACCCCAACAAAATGGTTTTGCCCCTATTACTACCAATACTTGCCGATGAAAAGAAAAAGGACTTTGCTGTCGTTATTTGCGGATATAAGGACAAACTAGACCAGATGATTAATCAGAATCCTGGCCTCTATTCACGATTCGTGAATCGTTTCGAGTTTAAAGATTACTCCCTTGACGAACTCACAGAAATAGGTGCTCGTTACCTTAGATCCTTCGGACATTCCTTCTCAATAGATGGTTTGGCAAGTTTCAAAGAGGAACTTTCTGCCGCCATGTCAGGTAGCAGCAAGGCTTCGTGGGCAAACGCACGTTCCGTTAGGAGCATGATAGAACATATCTATATCCAGCGCGCCAAACGCTATAGTAAAGATAGTAAGCTTGACAGAGAAATTACGTCAGAGGATATTTGCTCTATACCATACGAACATCAACGCAGGATAGGATTTTCCGCTTGAAGACAAGAATTAAGTAAAAGATCTGTTATGAACAATTACAATGATCAAATCAAATTAATCGGCAAAACATTGATGTCCCAAAATGGGGAGGTCTTTATAGAAAGAGGCAAAGCCGGTGTAAAGGACGCGAACGGAAAGGTTCTTGTTCCTGCTGAATATGACCAGATAGAGATATGTAGTAAATATATCTATATCCTTAGGGACGGGTATCTTACTCTATATAGTCCACATAGTATTCGTAGCTGGAACATAGAGAATGAATCAAGAGGCTATATGTATGCAGAAAATGGAAAATTGGGTTGGAAAGACCCTAACGGCAAAATATTGATTCCTGCAGAATATAATGAAATTAGTCGATGGGGTGATGATGTATTTGAGGTGCAGTCAGGAAGTCATTGGCATTATATCAATTGCAACATGGAAGAAATCCTGACTGATTTTGAACCGATGGATGAAGAGGAAGAGCCTCCTTTTGACTTGTATCACCCAGACAATAAGATACTCACCGTTCAAGAATATGTTGGTCACAAGATTGACAGCGACCCTAATGTAGTGAACCTTGACGATGTTTGGGTACGCCTCAGTCGTAAAACTGGTAGGGAAATATCAGAAATGCTCGTAAACCAAGAGGATGAGTACCCTATGAAAGAAGATGACTTGATGATGTTCAACAACTCATTCTCCTATGAATACAACATATATCTTATGCACTCATACACCCCAAAAGGCGTATGTGACTGTTTGAGACAAGCATACAAAATGGGAGCATTTAATAGTTCCTGGTATTATCTGGTTAAGGTATGGAAAGCATCTGGGGAAGAGCCTCTGGCTGCTGAACTGAGGGCAATAAGGTACTCCATCGGCAAGAGTCACCAACTCGGGAAAATGCATTTTGCATTGGGACACGACAGTTTTTTAAAACCAGGAGAGACTAAAATGCTGATAGTAACTCATTACAATGAGCGTTGCTTTCCTCCTTCCATCGAATTTAAATGGGCTGACTTCTTATGTGAGCAGTCACTTGAAAATATCAAGGCTAATATTCCAGAATTACGTCGAATAGTCGAAGAAACATATCAACCAGAATATATCAACGAAGTATGGTGGGATATGTTGCACGATAGGATTAATGATATCAATTACAATCCAAAAAGGTCATGGGAGGAAACGGAACGTGTACTTGACTACTTCAAGAAAGATGATACAGCATATTTGCGTGGCGTCCACCGGGCAGTTGAATGTCTGATGGAATGCGACACGTCCAAAGTGGATCCTTATTTTTTTATCAACAAACTGAAATGGTTAATCGAGAATGGGGCACTAGTTAATTTCATAGAGAAGGGGGATACAGGGCTGGATTTACTAAACAAACCGCCTAGAACCTTCTTAAACGACCATCCTGTTAGCGATGAAATTATCTCTGAATGTAAGAAGATGATGATTCAATACGGAGGATTGACTTTGAAAGAACTGATAAAGAAGGAATCCCTTAATGATGACTATCTTGTTGAACTACAAAGAATGAGGCAATGAAGATACAGTATATGAGCGACCTTCACATGGAGTTCCGCAAGAACAGGGAACTGTTGAAGAAGGAGATTGTTGTCGAGCCTACGGGAGATATTCTGTTGGTGGCAGGTGATTGCATGTACCTGAACGACATTATCCTGCCAAAACTGCGGTTCTGGAAATGGGCAGAAGAGAACTACCGACAGGTGCTGATAGTGCCGGGCAACCATGAGTACTACCAGAACTACGACATCACCAGCCACGGTGACAGTTGGCAGAGGGAAATAGCGCCTAATATCAGCTATTATTATAATAAGGTGGTGCGCATCGATGACACGGACTTTATCCTCTCCACGCTCTGGAGCCGTATCAGCGAGATCGACGAGAAGGTCATCTGGCATGGCATGAATGACTTCCACTGTATCATGTATGACGATGAAAGGCTTAGGCCAAAGGAGTATAATCAGGAGCATGTGAAGTGCTTTAGGTTCATTCGTGAAGCAGTAGCAGCCAGCGATGCCAAACACATTGTGGTCGTCACACACCATGCACCATCCTTGCAGACGATTGCTCCAGAGCATCAAGTGAGTTCACTCAGAACGGCATTTGCTACTGATTTGGATGCCTTTATTGAGGACAGCCGGATAGACTACTGGGTATACGGTCATAGCCATACCAATATAGACTGCCAGGTGGGAAGAACGAAAATCGTCTGCAACCAGCTCGGCTATGTAGAATACGGAGAGAACCGCCACGGATTCGAATTCGACAAGTTTTTTGAGTTGTAGGAGCGTTTGGTATAACTGAAAAATGAAATGGTGATATGAGCGAAAGGGACATCAAATTGAACAGATTTACATTCATGGTTGCTCCAGATAAGGACTCTGGCGACATCGTATTTTCCATTGGGTTTGATAACCATGTGGTAAAGACCTATCTTACAGGTTGGAGTAATTGCTGGGAATGTACAAGTGCAAAACTGGAGGAATATATATACACCGGACAGGCAACAATCGAACTAGACTTTGATACAGAGCCAACCACAATCTCCATGAAGAGAGAGGGCGACCGTGTGTATGTTCACATTGAACCGAGTGATTTCTCTGATGAGAAAGCTTTCTCTGGAGTGTGCTCTGAAAGAGAATTTCTTCGAGAGCTGTACGACGGACTTCTGTATGCCATGACCTTCCGATATGATGACATAGGATGTGGATTGAATTGGGATAGTTGCAAGATGGTCTGCTACAATCGGATGAAATCAAGATTGGTTGAAGAATATATCAGAATAGGCTCAACAGAGAAGATCGATAACTTTTTGGTCAAGCATGTCCTTGCTATAAGGCGTGGTGAAATACTGCATATATGCGATGAAACAATCGGCTATCATATTCCGTTGCCAGAAATGGCCAATATCGTCGATAAAGAAGGTAAGACAATTGTCTCCATCAACATTGGTGACTTCAAGGCCAAGGAATTGAATAGGATTGCAGACTCTCTTCCTGCTGATTTCGACCTGTGGTTGTTGGGGGAGTATGATGATGGAATGGTCAGACCCCAAAGAATCGAAAGGCAGGTGGTTATAACGGATGGGGAGATATTCGATAAAGCCGATTATATAGTTCCAAGACTTGGAAAGGATCCCTATGGCTTTACCTCTGAAACATTATGGACGGCATGTGATAATCTTGATTTGGAAAGAGTGATGTATTTCATGGACATTAATGCTGACCTGACTTACATCTTGAAATGGATTCTCCATTCAAACCTAAACGGAACCTATGACTCGGTGGGCAACTCAACATACGAGGAATCGGAGCAGTCCATGAGGGAGCGGGATAGGAAGAAGTATGAAATCATCAAGAATGTTCTTGGTAGAAAGCCAAATCTTGCACTATGTGAAGACCATCTGAAGATGTGTGCATGGTGTTACTGTCCCAAATGCTTGGGGTTATTGCTCGAATGTGGAGCTAACCCTAATGAGAGGGACTTTGGTGATGACTGGAGATTATTCTCTGTCAAATATCGTTCTGTCACTTCTGTCATTAATCATATGATATTAAGGGGAGAAGAGAAATATGGAATACTCGCAGAGATGAAGAACTATCTTGAATCGTACGGAGCTAAAGACATCATAGTTATAAATGATGCAAAGAAGGATATGAAAAAAATATTGAGAGTGCTGATATTTCACTATCAGGATGGAGGTTGGTTGTGTAAAGCTGCTGATCCTGTTGGCGGTGTATATCTGACCTATGAATGTCCTACTCTGAGTGGTGCGAAGAGAGGTTGGCAAAAGAAATACTGGGAGTTCACTCAGAATCTTCTAAATAAAGGCATTACTGACCAATATAGTGATTATCAGTTCCTGATGATTGCCGATGCGAGTTATGAAGAACATATCGAGCACTGCGCCAAGGAAACGTGGAGCCATGAGGAATGGCACGGCAATATCAGTTTGAGGGTAATGGACGAGTTTGATTATATAGAAGCTAATCATTGTGAAGATCGTACGGACACCACGGATAACTATTTGATTCTTCCTTGTACCGCCATCAACCTCTCAGATCTTGACAGGTTCGCAAAGATGCTGGATATAGGAATAACTAACATAGATGTCTGCTATGGTGAGGAATATGACACGCTTCAACTTCATTGGGATAATGTGACGGTATGGCATCCTGTCAGTGTAAATGGTATGGGCATCGTCATCACTCGAAGGATTGTAACAGAGATGGGCGAGCTAAAAGAGGTCAGGCACAACTATTTGTTTTTTAATAAGGACGGAGAAATTATGCTTGCCGGTAGGAAGATAGGTGTTTGGCATGAAGAAGAATACTCAGTTAATGCTGGACTGGATTTCGATGGCATTACTGAAGAGTTATCTTCGGAGAAGAAATACGACCTTTTGCAGATGGTCGCAAAGCATATTCCAGACAACCTGCTAATGATAATAGATGATTTAAAGAATTCTATTTTGCAAAATATATTGAAACTCTAAGATTTATGACCAACGAGATTAACATAAAAGTCAAGTACATTTGTTATGGCAGTGAATATATCAAATTTACAATCGGTGGGAAAAGGTATCGATATGAAGCCGGTTATATGGGGCCAGAACCGCTTAGTGATCTCATTCTTGCTGTCGCTACTTTCATATGGAAAGAAGAAGATGAATATAAGACAACGTGGGATGATGAACCAGGTAAACTTCACATCACCATGACACGAGATGTAAATAACAGAGACTTGCTACATGTTGATGCCCATGCAAAGGGTGATTTTGTAGACCCCAAAACAAACATGCCTTGGATTCAGGATGACAAATACCACTTTGATGTTTCACTTGAAGCTCTCAGAATAGCAGTTGTAAAAGAAGGACTGCGTATGCTAAAGGAATATGGACTCCGAGGTTTTGATGGATCATGGGGAACAGGTGAAAACACTTTCCCGCTCAAAACTCTCTTGATTCTGATGGGATCTTCAGTTGCGGAGGTCGATGACAGCTATAAAAGCAATTTTTTTGATGAATTGAATCTTTTAATGACAAATCTTAAACAGTTATAGGACAGATTTCAAGATACAGAAAGTACTCACCTCACAGAATACTTAAATAAACAAAGCATATATACTTTTTGCAAATCACTAAACCACTGAACCAATAACTTTTTATTGATACGGTGATTTAGTGATAAGCGTGTAAAAGGTGAATTCCTAATTCTCTTCTTCGAAGAACGAGCCTACGGGCATAGCGGCATCTTCGGCGACACAGCAGTTGTAGCGTTCACGGCTACGGCGTTCACGGGCGAACATGGCCTTGGTGCCGGCTTCGTCCTGCTGGAACTCCAGGTGCTCGTCGATGGCGAAGGAGTGAGCCATGGTCTCGACATCGAGGTTGTCGGTGCCGATGAGCGTGAAGGTCCAGTTCTGTTTTTTCAGTTTCTCAATCATCGTGCGGATCATCTTCAGCGTCCATTCCTCGCTGCTGTTCTCCTCACCATCGGTGATGATGGTCACCAGCACATGGTCGCCGTCCTCAATCTGAGCATTAACCTTGGAGATGCCTTTACCGATGGCATCGTAGAGAGGTGTGCCGCCACCAGGGTTGTAGGCTTTCCAATTGAGGTCTTTGGTCTTCAGGGCAGCGGTATCGTCATAGTGCCAGGTGGTGTGACCGCTGTCGAAGGTGAGCAGGGTGACAAACTGCACCTGGTCGGGATATTTCTTCTGCATCTGACGGACAGTCTGCAGGGTTTCGTTCATGCCTGTGAAGGCCTGTTTGCGGATGATAGACATCGAGCCGCTCTCGTCAACAATAATCAAGTTGTGGACTTTCTTAGTAGGAAGGGGATCTTGCATAATTTTTGTCATAATCGTAACTTTTTAAATGGTGAATACTTCTTTTTCGACTAGTCTTTATCTCTTTGAAGATGATTTTCAGAAAAAATTAAGTAAGAATGAGATTTTTTTTGTAATTTCGCACAAAATATCTTTGTATGTATCATCGTCAACTGTCAGAACGGGCTATTATAAGTGGATTCCGAAAAGGGGATGCCGACATTATCCGAGAGTATTTCTACGGGTACTGTGAGGCAGGCTACCACTACTACGACCAGAAATACCAACTGAGCAGTAAGGAGAACCTGGACTTTATGTCGCTGGCGCACCAGTATGCCATCTATTTGATGGAACATGATTGGAAGCCATTAGAGGATCATTCACCGGAAATCAGTCTGAAGTCTTGGCTTATCGGTGGGTTCCGCTATGTGGTGCTCGATGCACTGAAATGGTACAGACGAGAATATGGCAGCATCACTTTTGAGGACTATCTGCGGTCGTTTGACGTGAGCGACGACCTGCGTTTGCAGTTCAACCGAATGGTGGAGGACGTGTGCGACCATGCATCACTCGACCGTCAAGAACGGATGATTATCAACATGCTGTTGCTTCGTGGCTTTAAGGGAAAGGAAGTCGCTGCCGAGTTGGGAATGACTCCAGCGGCCATCTCGCAGAAGTACAAAAAGCTGAAGGAACAGATTATCGTGCCGTATTTCAAGAAGAACTTCGACATGGATTTGGATATGCCGGAGGTGATGGACAAGCGAGCAATACTCAGTCGCGAGGCCACGATGGGCGAGGCTTCGATGCCTGCACCCACGATGGCAGAACCGATGGCTTACGAGAATATGGACTTTATCAGAGAAGAAGTTATGGAACAGAAACGTACAACACCAGAGTTTATCACCGAGCTGCAGCCAAACGAGATCTTTGTGTTTGGAAGCAATCTCAAAGGTATGCATGGCGGTGGCGCAGCATATATCGCCTACCGCAAGTTTGGAGCCATCATGGGTCAGGGCGTGGGACTGCAAGGTCAGAGCTATGCCATACCGACTATGCAGGGTGGCGTAGAGACCATCCGTCCGTATGTGGATGAGTTCATCGCGTTTGCCAAGGAGAACAAGAACATGACGTTCCTCGTGACCCGCATTGGTTGCGGCATTGCAGGATTCACTGATGAGGAAATCTCTCCGCTGTTCGAGCAGGCTCACGAAGTGGAGAATATCGTGCTGCCTCCAGGTTGGTAATAATAGCTTGGCATCACAGAAATGATTACATCCAATTCGACATACGCTGAGATTAATGCCCAAAAGAGCCTGGATGAACAGAACATTCAGGATTTTCTGATGAGGAAGTTGGAAAGGGATGGGCGTAAGTTAAAGAAACTCTTCAAGACCAAACCATATTGTACACCGCAACAGCCTGCCACCTTCCACTCGCATACGATGAACATTCATTGGCGTATTCTGCAAATACTGATGCACGAAGAGAGGCCGACGGCAGAGCAGCGGGTAATGGGGCTGAACTTTGTGGTGGCGAGCGAGAATCAGATAAGATACACCGTCATCGACGATATGGACACAGGGCAGCCTCTGTTGGTGTTGCCTTTCCCAAGAAATGCTTTCTTCGTGACTGCCCATGCCATCAGGCGATACAGGGAGAGATGTCTTGGGGACAAGAATTTGGACTTCATGGCGGTGTGTGACAGGTTGGTAAGGCGCAGTCCTTATTATGTCTGTGCGTTTTCGCGCACTGTCTATGGCAGCACGAAATTCTCGTCCATGGTATTCAGAGTGGCTGACGGCTTATTCCTTGGATATTTTAATGACGATAGGCAGGTGGTGCGTCTTGATACATTTATATCGGTGGATATGCTCAACGAACACCAGAAAGTACTTTCGGCATTTGAATACAGCGACCAGCTACTGAGGCAGCAGCAGGATATGGTGTTAGGCAAGACACCCTTTGACGAGAAGCTGATGAAGACGATGACCTCCAGTGCGATATATACTCATGGAAAGGACAAGCTGAAGGAGATGTCACGAGAGGAGATTGAAGAACTGCGCAGGATTGCCAAGGAGGAATACGATGCCATTCCAGAGGAAGAGCATCAGCGACGTATAGCCGAGCAGCATCAGGCCAACCGTGAACGGTATGACCGGAAGATGATGCGGAAAGGGTACAAATAACCTTAATTATTCATCGGTTCAGCATTAATTCTGGCTTATTTTTCGTATCTTTGCATCCGTTTTAGAAAAAAGATTGTTATGAAGAATAAGAAACAGGATCCATATAATGTACAATTGGCTGATTTGGCCAATGAGCTTGGCGGTAACATGGCCGTCGAATACTATAATGTGTCGTTTACGCTCACTAAGGAGCAACTTCAGGATATGAAGGATAAAGGTCTCCGAACCGATATCATGTCGTGCATTATGGCTGCACTGATTATGAACGGCAAGAATGAGACTGAAATCAAAGCATTCTTGGAAGAAGCCCATCAGGCAGGGGCAGCTCCCAGCGTTACATTCGAGGCTCCTGACGATGGAGCACTCAATGTTACGTCGCCTGAAGAGAACCCAGAATTGGACAAACTTGTAAAAGCCATGGGGATTTAGTATATGAAGCAAATTCCCTTAATCCGAAGAGGAAATGCCTTGTTTCTCTTCGGCAAGATTAATGGCTCGCTCAATATCGAGTTTCTTCTGGACACAGGGTGTTCGGGTACGCTTCTTGCCAAGGAGGTGGGTGACATACTCTTCCTAAAAGGCAATTTGACTGAGTCTGATGTCAAAGGAACCAGCACCAGTTATTATGGTGGTTTATATTCCGCAGAGCAGAAGGATGTCAACATTCGCAGTCTGACGCTCGGCAAAGTCAAGTTGAAAGACATAAATGCCTCCATCGGTGACCGATATGGCGGCACAACCCTGCTTGGAATGGCTGCCTTGGATAAGATGAACGGTTACGCCATCACGAAAGATGCGTTGACGATTGATGACGGAAAGCCTGAGACTGTTATCACAACAGACAAACATAAAAACCATAAACCGTATAAGACACGGTTTAAGAGTGCTATCAAACAAATCCGCAAGATTCGTGAAGAAAGTGGTGTGGAGGATTATAAGTTCGACTACACCAAACATATAATGACGATCTACTATCCCATACAGTCGTGCCATCCACTGCTTTTGGACAAGAAATATAAGCTCGTCAGTGAGGTGTTGGAGGAATTGCAACCTCTGATCAAAGAGAATCTGGAAGATGACGAACAGCATACGAATCAGAAAGGTGCTTTCATCACGGCGTATTTCAATTTCTATCTTGCCTCGGCCTATTACGGACTGGAACGTTACGAAGAAGCCCTAACGTATTACGATAAGGCGAAGAAATTCTTTCTTAAAGGCTGCTCTGTTGTTAATGAAATCAACCACATATCAAGCGAGATACGTAAGAAACTCCGCGAGAGTGAGAAGGACAAGCCAAAGGTGTTTGCTCCTGCCAAGACAACGACTTTCGAGGAGGATGTGCAGGCTCTGAATCTCCAGCAGATAGAGTTTGAAGACCATTATTACGGGGCTGGTGAGGTGAAATCGGCGTATGTAGGCTTTGAGAATTTCGATGCTGTTTATACTTTCTGCCGTATGAATCACAAACGGTTGGAAGTGCTGAGGAAGGACGATGGTAAATGGCAACGGACAGGCTGTATTCCTTCCGATAACTTGAATTACCATAATCTGAAAATAGAGGAAGAGTATAAGGCTTATTTCTTCGATACGGCAATAGATGATGCCTTGAAACATCTGACAGAGCAGTTGGGAGATGATAAAGAGAAAATAGAGCAAGTCACCAAGAATGCTGAGAAGGGAAAGGAAGTCTTGAAGGCAGAAGAAGACGAGAAACGCTATTCTTCGGTAGTGATTCTTCGTGAAGCCGATCTTGCCTTTGATGCAGTCATAAAAGCCGGAGCGAGCCTGTCTTGGCATGGGCAAGAGTTGCTCTTAGCCGCAGTTGATGCGGAGGAATTCCTTACGAAAAAGCTGGCTGACGATGTGCTGGCAGGTAGAATCATTCCATGCGCCTTTGGTCAGATGCCAGAGGATTATACCTATCTGGCTGATAAGACAAACGAACTGAAGGCATTTGCCGATGATGACTATGAAGCCAACAATAACCCAGATCGTAGTCGTTGTATGGGACCATTCATCCTTTATGACAATTGGGACAGCGTTGGATATGGCTGGCGGGCAACTTATGATGACAAGTACTGGCGATGGGAAAGTGTAGAACACAGTAATGTTAGTGGCTTTCCCAAATCAGGAGGCGACACCTCTGAAGAAAACGACAGCAAAATATGCTATTGGCAATTAGTCATTAATCGCGACGAGGATGAAAATGGAATCGTTTATCCAGAAGCGTTCTGATGTTTAAATCGTTTATTTCAGAAAATCTTCGCGCATAGGAGTGAAGGTATCGATGAGAATACCAGCTTCATGGCAGACGCAACCATGCGGCAGATTGGGAGCCACATAATAGCCATCGCCAGCTCTGAGAACCTTCTTCTCCTCGCCAATAGTCACCTCAAAGCATCCACTGGCTACGTAGGTACTCTGGGTGTGAGGGTGCTGATGGAGGGTGCCGATGGCTCCTTGCTCGAACTTCACTTTCACCATCATCAGGTGTTCATCGTAGCCCATTATTTGACGGACAATGCCCTCACCGGCATCTTCCCATTGGATGTCGGTGGCAATTTGGTAGGTGTTGCTTTTCTTTTCCATCATCAGAACTTTACCGTAAACTCATCATTGATGTCGTTGTTTTCAATCTCGTAAGTCAGTTCTTGACTTAATGATTTCTTATCTTTGTTTTCGGGCATTTCTACTGATACCCTTGCATATTCTTGTTTCATAATTGATCTTCATTTGTACATTGATACTGCAAAAGTACTCATTTCCGATGGGATTTCTGCCTGTTTTACCTAAAAATAGATAAAAGAATCGAGGATTTTTGACGTATCTTGACGAATATCGGGTTTATTATCGTATATTTGTGGCTGAAAAAAATATCGCGACTATGATAAAGATGTATGTAATGCAAACCTGTCCAGACTGTGAATATGTAGAAAAGCAGGTGGAGGGGAACCCGAATTTCGAGGTGATTGACATTGGCAAACACGTCAGGAACTTGAAGCAGTTTATCAAGCTCCGTGACAGCCACCCTGCTTTTGATGAAGCAAAGGCAGTGGATGACCTGGGAATCCCATGTTATGTGCTGGAGGATGGAACGGTCACGCTCTATTCGAAGGATGTTGGACTGGAGCCAAGACCACAAGAGGAAGGTGCTTCATGCAGCCTTGATGGAAGAGGGTGCTAACCCCAAAGAGGTTACAATAATTACTAAGAAGCATAAAAATAAAACCAAGTCGTGAGACTTTATGAGTATAGGCGTGTCCTAACTCCGAGAGGTTCGTGCTATCAAGTTTGGCCGGACTTTGAAACCTTATCAGATTTAGATACTATATCTAAATGCCACAATGTCACCGCATTATCTGAGAAGATGGTGCGGTTTTGTTGTAATACAAAAATATGAAAATATAGAAATATAGCAATACGATAATACACCTATACAAATATACCTCAATACAGAAATACGTCTATATTACGGCGTTTTCGCTATTATATACTATATATTATAATGTTCACGCGCATGTGTGTTATGTAACCAATATTATTTGAATATTTAGATTTAATATTTAAATAATCTTAATTATAATAGAAATATTGTGCATATTTTCAAATATTTCTATAACTTTGCATATCAAAATACGTAAATATCGTAATAAAGTAATAAGTATTCAAATATTCAAGGTATGAAAACAAAGATTATTTCAGTAGCCAACCACAAGGGAGGCGTTGGTAAAACAACAACTGTTGCGAGTGTAGGCTCTATTCTTGCATCGAAGGGACATAGTGTGTTACTGGTTGATTTGGATGCCCAGTCGAACTTAACAAGTAGCTTGATGAAAGGGGAGCCTGACACTTCCATCTATTCGGCACTATTAGGCAAAAGTGAGATGCCGATTATTCCGTTAAGTGAAAATCTATTCTTGGTTCCTGCTACGCTTCAGTTAGCGATGGCCGACTTGGAACTGGCTTCAGCTATGGCCAGGGAAAGACTTCTTGCAGAACTTCTGGAGAAGGTGTCAGGTAAGTTCGAGTATATCTTGATAGATTGTCCTCCATCATTGGGGCTGCTTACACTGAATGCCTTTACTGCCAGTACTGACATCATCATCCCATTGGTGGCCGAGGTGCTGCCGTTCAAAGGATTGGCCATGATCAACAATTTTATTGTGATGGTGCGTCGTCGGCTGAATCCCAATGCTCATGTCTCAGGTATTCTGATAACAAGATGGGAATCAACTAAGCTGGGTAAGGGGGTAGAAAAGCAATTGCGTGACTCACTGGGCAAGACAGTGTATCAGACTAAGATTCGCAAGAATGTGAGTCTGGCAGAAGCACCTTACGAGGCTCAGGACATCGTGACGTATTCGCCAAAGAGCAATGGTGCGCAGGACTACCTGGCATTTACTGAGGAACTGATTGAAAGTATGAACCACTAAAACCAAGAACAAGATGAAGAAAGAGTTTGATATGAGTGACCTCCTGAATAACCTGACAAGTGAGCCGGAGGTGGAAACAGGACGCAGAACGAGAGTTGGCTCCAAGGAGAAGAAGCAGATGGAACATGTATGTACGCTAATTGAGACGAGCCAGATGGCTAAGGTGAGGGCTATTGCTGATCGTGAGGGAATCGCTCTGAAGGATATCTTCGCTGTAGGGCTGAACATGGCCATTGCAAGCTATGAGTCAAAAAATGGCGAAGTAAGGGTGAAGAAGGCCAAGCGTGGCAATGCCAGTGAGGTGTTTGGCGTGGAGGATGAGGCATGAGCAGAAAGGAACTGACGAATATTCCGACGAAGAACAAAGACATCGTGACCTCGTTTGTTTATACCTGGGCGCGGCAGAAGGAAATGAGCATTCTGGAGCAGCGGGTGGTGCTGCGCATCATAGAGTATGCCTCGAACAACCTGAAGGGCATTAAGCTGAAGGATCACTTGCACAAGATTGACTTGGGACTGTTCAACGTGACTATCACCATGCCTGCCTCAGATGTGCTCTTCAATACGAAGATGAAGCACCACGACATCGAGAAAGCTCTGTATGCGCTGCGTAGCCGGTCGTTTGAGTACAAGGACGAGAACCGATATACGGTGTGCGGATTCATCAACAATGCAACGTATGTGTATCGGTCGGGGATGATTACGGTGGAGGTGGATAACCGTATCTGGGATGTGCTCTCAGACTTCTCGCAAGGTTTCAAGCGGTTTGAGTTGAACAAGGCTTTGGCATTGCCGACATCCTCGGCTCTGCAGTTTTACATGATTATGAGCGGACAGGAGAAGCCGTTTAAACTGAGCATCGCGGAACTGAAAAGCTGGTTGGGAATACCGCAGGACAAGTACCGCAAGGATGGCAGAGACCGCATTGACCATCTGGAGGAACGGGTGTTGAGACCTGTGAAGCGGATGCTCGACGAGACATGTCCCTATACGTTCACCTACGAGAAACTGCGTGAGAATCAGAACAACAGCAAGAGTCCAGTGGTGGGGTTCGAGTTGAGACCCGTCTATCAGGCAAAGTTCAGAGACCAGGAATTGGAGAGGGTGCATCTGACGGCAAAGGTTTCGATAGGTTTTATTTCGCCACAGGTCACCAACTACATGAAACAGCAAATGGGCTTTGATAAGGACAGCCTGAGTCCGCACAAGGATTTGCTGATTAAGGCTGTGAAGTTGTTGCCTGACGTACTGGGGACGTTGGCCGACATTCAGGGTCGGAGACGGAAGCCGAATGGCACAGAAATGGGCATCGGCTGGGTAATCCAGGCCATCAAAGGCGAGGTAAAAAAGGCCGAGAAGGCTCTTGAAAAGTCATCCGTAAAGAAATAATTTAACTGAAAGTCAATAAGTTAGCGGCTCGTCTGGCATGATTGCCTGGCGGGCTACTTTCGTTTTAGGGTCATACCAAAGGTATGAGAATCCCCACGCTTTAAAACCTGTACGCGGGCGCGAATCCCCACAGTTTAAAACTTACTCTTCGGGCGTGCGCGAGGCAGCGGAAAGTAAAAATTCACAACAAAACCCTTATTTAATTAATTCTTGGAAAGCAAAAACCTCGTCCAGAGGTATGCCTGTTAATTGTATGGACTATTATTCTGCTCTATCGGATTGGCGAAATTGCAGTGGATAACAGCGTTTTACAACCATAAATCCCCACACTTTAAAACCAAATCCCCACACTTTGAAACTGAAAAAGATGCGGCATATCCCACAGATTAAAACCAAATCCCCACACTTTAAAACTTGGTGCGAGGATATGGTAATCTTCTGTGGATGAATCAGTTGCATTTGCGAGGAATGGCTATCGCCTTTGGATCCATTGGAGTAGGCTCCAAGTTAAACACCTTGTCAATGAGCTTGAAGTTGTTCTCGTTGATGATAGAGAAGTCCTTGGTGATATAGACATCGGCAATATCGTAGCTGCCCACATGGTTGAGGGCTTCGTCAACATCGCTCTTGCTGAACTTCATCATGTTACGGGATAGGGTGGCGAAAGTGTGACGGGCCTGATAGAATTGCAAACCAGGCATGTGTAGTTCATCGCCAATTGTTTTCAAGCCGACATTGAGAGAGCGGTTGAAATCTTCCGGATGTTTGAAGCGTTTGCGGAAATTGAATACATAACCACCGGTGCCCTTCCATTTAGCCATCAGCTTTTTGATGAACGGATGAATTCGAACTTCGATGTAAGCATCATCGCTACGGCGGTCTTTGGTCTTGGTGCGGTTGTATTTCAGAATACCATGTTCCAGTTTCTTCACGTTGTAAAGGTCAACAGAGTTTATACCCATCAGGCAAAACGACAGTATGAAGCAGTCATGTGCCAAGAGGGCACGGCCAGCGCCATGAGGCTGGTAGTTCACAATCTTCATGAAATCCTCCAGACTCAGTGCTCTTACGCCCTTCTTCATAACTTGCTTAGGGGCTTTATAGCGGCGGAATGGGTCTGACTTGATAACTGTCTCATCGTCGGTATTGAACTCAATCATAGCCTCGCGAAAGAGGTGACGAATAAGTCCAAGATACATGGTCTTGGCTCTTGGACGTTCCTCAAGATGGCTCTCAAATCTTTTGAGAAAGCTAACGTCGATCTCATTAAAAGGGAGTTTACGGCTGCCATTGAACTTGGCAAGTGTGTTTAGCATACACTTGTAGTTCTTCACGCTCTTGATGTTTGTACGAGCCAGCCAGCCTTCAGTAAAGCTAAAGAAGTCCATCGTCTTGACATCCTGCTTCTTGATGATTTGCTTAGTGACGTATTCACCATCACTTGGGCCAATGCTCTTAGCGTTTTGTTCTACAGCCTCCAGATTCTCTTCAAGCTCACCTTTGAGCTTTTCAATAGTCCTGGCTTTGGATACGGACTTTATTTTGCCCGTCTTTTCAGAATACTCAGACTCGGTCAGTTTTACGCCGGTCTTGACTCTACGTCTTGATTTACCCTGTCTAACTAACAAGTAAACCTCTCTTGTCTTCTTGGAAGTTAACTTCCCAAACTCAATTGCAATCGTTGCCATAATTTTAACTTTTTAAAATGTTAATTCTGGAACGATCCTTGCGTCATTTCAATCTCGATGCCGCTGCATCACCTCTCTTGCGTCAATCGAAATCTTACTGCGTCATTTTGTAAGTATTTCGAAATTTTCGATTTCTTTACATGTCCTCCGAAATTTTTGCGGCTATTTTGCGGCTATTTTCAGATTTTGCGGCTATTTTGCGGCTATTTTGCGGCTATTTTTTTTCCAAATTTGGCTGTCATTTCCAAAAATGGAAACTAAATTTCGGGGCATAAAAAATCGGGAACTCCCTTTATTTACTGGAGATTCCCGAATTTTCTACCTTGGGTGCCCGGTGGGACTCGAACCCACGACATTCAGAACCACAATCTGACGCTCTAACCAACTGAACTACGGGCACCATGTAAAGGAACACTCAGGAATTCCCCGATTTGCGGGTGCAAAGGTAGACATTTTCCTCCGAACTACCAAACATTTATGCGTTTTTTTATCGAAAAACTTATTTTTTGGATTGTTCTGAGAGATTTCTTAGGTTTATTGTGTAACTTTGCAGCCGTTTTGACAGATAAGACTTAGCAAAATGGCAGAAGAAAGAAGTAACGAGTTTCACAATGTGGTGCCGCTGCAGATACGTTTCAACGACGTTGACAAGTTCGGGCACGTGAACAACACGATATATTTCCAGTTCTACGACTCGGGTAAGACGGACTATGTTTCCACCGTGTGCAAAGGTTTCGACTGGGATCAGTATGCTATCTTCGTGGTGAAGATTGAGGTGGAGTTCTTTGCCCAGATAAAAGGCGCTGACAGGATTGCCGTCCGCACCCGTACCGTCAAGCTCGGCAACAAGAGCTTCCATCTGGAACAGGAAATCTTTGACGTCGACACGCAAGAGGTGAAGAGCCGCTGCCTGTCGATATTGGTGCTGTATGACCTGGAGCAGAAGCAGTCCATACCGTTTTCCGATGAATGGCGCAAGGCCATCATCGACTTCGACGGACTATAAAATACGCAGAAAATAAAGATGAAATGAGAAAGGTATTAGTTGACGCGCATACGCATACGGTGGCATCGGGACATGCCTATAGCAGCCTACAGGAGATGGCCAAGGCTGCTGCTGACATGGGGCTGGAGGTGCTGGGCATCACGGAGCATGGGCCGAGTGTGCCAGGCACTTGTCCGACGCTGTATTTCAAGAATATGTTCACCGTACCTCGCCAGATGTACGGCATACGGTTGCTGATGGGCTGTGAGATTAACATCCTCGATACGAAGGGCAGCCTTGACCTGACAGATGATTACATCGACTACCTTGACCTTGCCATTGCGGGTGTTCATGCTGCGTGGTATAAGGGAGGTACAAAGGAGGAGAATACGGAGGGAATGATTCAGGTCATCAGGAATCCTAAGATTCACATGATTAGCCATCCAGGCGACGGTTCTTGTGAGCTGGACTTTGAGAAGCTGGTGCTGGCAGCAAAGGAGGCACATACGCTCTTGGAGGTGAACAACCATTCATTGGCTCCACAGCGTAAGAAAACCGTGGCGCGGGATAATAATCTGGAGATTCTGCGTTTGTGCAAGAAGTACGAGGTTCCTACGATTCTCGGCAGCGATGCGCATATCTCGTTCCAGATAGCCGACTACGAACGCCTCTATCCGCTGTTGGCAGAAACAGATTTCCCTGACGAGCTGATTATGAACTACTGGCCAGAAAGATTCTTCGACTATCTGGGGATAGCTTTATAGATCATCATTTGAGTGAGATTTCTATTCCGTCAGTCGTTTGATATGATCCTTTAGGATTTTATAGGCCGGGAACGGCATCGCACCGTGGTCGTAACCCTGCATCTCGTAGAGCGTCACGTCCTTGTGACCCACGAGCTTCAGCATGCGCCAGAAGTAGGCCTGCTCCTCGTAGCGTCCGAAGAGTTCCAGTTCGCGGTCGCCGGAGATGATGACGATGGGAGGCGCGTCGGGACGGACGTAAGTGAGCGGGGCGTACTGGTCGATAGTGGCCTGCAAGGGGCCGATTCCCTGCTGCTTACGTATATTATAATGTGTGACGCACTGCCCGCTGAACGGCACGAGAGCCGCGAGCGAGTCGGCATCGACGCCGTACTTGGCGAGCCAGCGCTTGTCGAGTCCGATCATGGTGAGCAGATAGCCGCCGGCGGAATGTCCTGCGACAAAGATCTTGCGCTTATTGCCGCCATACTTTGCGATGTTCTTATACGTCCAGGCTACAGCTGCTGCAGCATCGTCGAGGATGTCGTCAATGGGAGCCTTGGGTAACAGGCGGTAGTTGGCTGCGACAACCACAAGACCACAGTTCTTCAGCTGCGGGTCAATGTGTTTCTCGCCACCTTCGATGCCGCCACAGTGGAACCAGACGACCACTGGCGCGTCTGTCTCATTCGTCGGATAATACACATCGAGCTTGCAGCGTTCCTGGGCATAGCCCTCTGCAGCTTCGCGATACGGGATGTCGTTCACTTGATTGTACTGCGCCCTTGCAATGGTCGTGCAAAGCAGAAGGGCGAGGATGAGGAAATTGCTCTTGTATTTCCAGAAATCCAAGTCTTTCACGCTCATAATCTTAGTCTTTTATTGGGTTTGTTTATAAAATATTGTTGCAAATATAGCGAAATTTCTCGGATTATGTGTAAATTTGCCCTCAGTTTTAAGTGTATTTAGATATTATTAGAAGAATACGAAGAAGAATATGGCAAAGATTGAGACCCATAAAGTGGTGAAGTTCATGATAAACCAAGCTTTTCTATACTATCAGAGATGATCCTGAGGCTTTATTTTCACTTCCGGTTGTAATTTTTTCACTTTTCCTGCGACTAATGGGTTAGAAAAAGATTTAGTTGAACAATGGAGACGAAAGAATTAGAGAAAGATTTCCTGACGATGGTCGAGGCACAGAAAAGGACTATCTACAAAGTGTGCTACATCTATGCCAACGACCAGGACGACCTGAACGACCTGTTTCAGGAGACGGTGCTCAACCTGTGGAAGGGCTTCCCGCGCTATCGGGGGGATAGCAAGCTCACAACATGGGTCTACCGCATCGCCATGAACACCTGCATCACGTTTCTCCGACGCTCCAATGCCCGTCCACAGACCGTCCCGATGACGGCTAATGTGGCGCAACTGGAAGCAGAGGAGGACAAGACAGGACAGCTCAGGGAACTCTACCGACTCATCAACCAGCTGGGGAAACTGGAACGCGCGCTGATTCTCCTCTGGCTGGAAGAAAGGAGTTATGAGGAAATCGCCGACATCCTCGGAATCACTAAGACCAACGTCGCCGTGAAACTGAATCGCACCAAAGAAAAATTAAGAAAAATGTCGAACCATTAAATTTGAATTGATATGGAACTTGAAGCATTGAAAGCCAGCTGGAACAAGCTCGATGAGCGTCTGGCAGAAACGGAAATAGTGAACCTTCGCGTGGTGAAGGAAATGATTCAGCAGAAGACCCGCTCGGCCTATGATAAGATCGTTGGACAAAACATCTACAGCTTCGTGGTCAACGTGCTCATCATCTGTGTGGTATTCCCCTTTGTCTATCTGAACACGCCCATCCAGGCCACCTCGTTCGCCATCGTCGAGGGCGTGATGATAATAGGACTGATACCCATGGTGTGGAAGCTCTCCCTGTTGTCGAAATTCGACCTGGGCGGCAAGAGCAGCAGCGAACTCAGCCGTCTGGTGCTCACTTACAAGAAGATCTGCCATCAGGAGAAGGTCTGGATGATTGGTGCCGTATGTCTGGCGATGATCGCCTTCTACGTTCTGGAACTGGGATTCAACACGGAGGCTGGTTATGAACTCAGCACGAGGCTCATACTGCCATTGGGACTCTCACTGCTTACCTTCGCCCTGGGTCTTGTCTTTGCCAGATGGCAGCTCCGCCGCCACGCCCAGCAGCTGCAGGAGATAGAACGCGGACTTGAGGAACTCCGAGAGTTTGAGAAATAAGGAATACCATACTTCAATGTATGTTAGTTATTATTAAGTAGTATTGAAAGCAGCACTCGTCGCGACGACGGGTGCTGTTTTTTTATGCTCGCTTGATTGCTGCGCGAACCTGTGACATATTGCTGCGCGAAACGGGGAGCGATTCGTGGCAGTGCTTGATGAGCAGCTGGGTGGAGCCGGCATGTGAGACAATCTGCTCTACCTGACCAAGATTGACCAAAAAGGCGCGATGGCAGCGGACTATCATCGGATAGCCTTGCAGCGTTTCCTCCATCTGTTTCATCGTCGCGCGAAGCATGTCGGTATGCACCTGTCCGTCGCGCAGATGACAGACCTTCACATAGTTGCCAACGGCCTCAATAAATAATAGGTGGGAAATCTGGAGCGTCACAGATTCGTTGGTCGTGCCAGAGAGAAGAACAGCCTCATCCCCGCCCCATCTCCCAGAGAGAGAGAAGTGGTTACCATTATCGGCGGAGTTGCTGTCTATAGAACTCTCTTCTCCCCTCTCTACGGGAGAGGGGTCGGGGGTGAGGCTTCTTAGTTGTTCATTCAATTCCCGTATCTCTTCCAGTTCCATCGCCAGATACTTGCTGCGGAACTTGAAGCGCCAGTAGAGTCCGATGGCGAAGGAGCAGAAGGCAATGATGGCGAGGGTCTCGACGAAATTGATGACAGACAACTGATTACCCTCTACCCTGTCGCTCAGCACGAAGTGGCGATAGAGACAGATGCTCAGTGCCACGAGCGGCGTGTTGATAAACTGGAACCAGAGATTGCGACGAATGATGTATTCGGCGCCTTTCTTGAACGACCTCGGCATCTTGACGACATACTTCAGGATGACGTCGGTCACCATGCATATCAAGAAGCCTATCACTCCCAAAACCACCAGATGCATGTAAGCCTGCCACTGCCAGGCATCCAATCCGAAGGGTTTGAACACGGCCAGCGCCACCACAATAAACGTGGTGCTGATGATTCTCGTCGTTATCGTTTCTATACGTCCCTGTTTCATATGGGGTACAAAAGTACGAAATATAAATGACATTCGTCACATTTTCGTGCAGAATATCCCAGAAATTTGAAAAAAAGGGCAACATCCACTACCTTTGCACCCAGAAACGTTTAATTTTTAAAATGAATAGAGTTATGAAGACAAGAACGATTATCGGAATTCTGTTGATTGTGGCTGGTGCTTGGAAACTGGCCAACATGTGGGGAATCATTGAGAACGACTGGCTGTGGCGCCAGCCCTGGACGGTATACGTTGCCCCTGCCCTACTGCTGTATGTGGGCGTGATGACCATCGTCGACAGCTATCGCCGCGACCCCGACCAGTGGCTGCAGCGCCCGCTGCCCATCGGCGATGACGGCAAGCGCATCTGCTGCTCGGTACACTACGGCGGCGACGAGTACGTCTATCACGGCGAGACCTTCCACGGTGCCCGTCTCGATGCTTTCTGCGGTGGCATCCGCATGGATCTGCGCGAGGCCGTCATCACTGAGGACGAGGAAATCGACATCCATACCTTCTTCGGCGGCATCGAGCTCTTCGTGCCCACCCGCGTCAACGTCGTGGTGAAGAGCCGCAGCTTCATCGGCGGCGTCGGTGATCATGCCATGCATACCGACAACCCGAAGGCCCCCACCCTCCACATCGTTGCCAGCAACTTCTTTGGAGGTGCTGATATTAAGAACTAAATAAAAAACAGAGTGAAATGAGAGGACTGGCAGCTCTCGAAGTCTGCCAGTCCTTTCGAAGTGTTTAGCCGTTAGGCTTCGTTCGTCAGAAACTTATCGGGCCATGCCCCATACATGAGGTCGTTGTGATGGCCGTCAGGAAGGCTGTGAGTGCGGCTACTACGACCTTCACCGCAATCTCAATCATACGCTTCTTCATTTGCTAATCTCCTTTCTTCTAGGGATTTTTTGTCTAAGGAATCTTGGAATATAGGAATCTTCCGGTGCTTTGCACCTCTCTGGCGCAGCAATGGCACAGGGTGCCACCATTCCTAGATTCCTTGATTCCTTAGACTAAAAAAACTCCTTAGCCGTTAGTTTTGGTCCATTTCGTCACCACCTTCACCCTTGGTGAACAACTTGCTTGCAACCTCACTCGAATCACCGTCCTTAATGGCGATGGCCTTCACGGTAGTCGTGTCGCTCAGGGTGAATGCCTCACTGTAGAGCGTGCTCTCAGCCGTAGGCGCACTGCCGTCGGTGGTGTAGTGGATCTCTGCACCTGCAGGGCCGCTGATGCTCACCGAGGTGGTCTCAGCAAACGGAGTCGTACCGCTGATGGTGGGCGAAGCCAGTGCAGTAGACTGCGAGCCACCGCCAGAGGTTCCACCGTTCTGGGTACCGCTGTTTTGCGAAGAACCGCCGTTGTTGCCACCGCCGTTGCCGTCGGCTGCAGGTGCCAGCAGGTAGCTGATCGGGGTCTTCTTCTGCACGCGACGCTCCTTGCCTCCGACCATGCGAACCTCACTCTCCACGACGTACCCGAGCTCGAACACACACTGCTCCTTGAAGGCTCGGCTGGTGAGTTTCTCACCCTTGATGTTCTCCGGCGTGAAGTTGATCTTGATGCCGTTGATCATCGCATCGGCACCGGCCTCCACAGCCTTCGCCAGGGTGTCCTTACCCAGCTTCTGACCATCGACAGAGGGACTGAACGTTCCCAGACCGTCGAGCTTCACGGGCTGGCCCTGTGCGAGCAACTCGCTCATGCAGTCCACCACTTGTCCCAGCACCAGCACGCACATCTGGTAGTCGGCGATCTTGCCGTGCCCCGTCATGTGCTTTGCGAATCCCTTCAGGTTCAGGGGCTCCTTACTGTCCACCTCAGCGAACCACTTGCCGTAAGCAGTGCTGGTGTCATTGGTGTTCTGACGCAGGTTAATTACCATTGGAATGTTTGATCTTGCCATAATTTTTTGTTCCTTTCTTTTTTAATTAGTTAAACATAAGCTTTTAAAATCTCTTTTGCAACCCTTCCGAGCCTCCCGCCTGCGCACTGCGTTCTTCTCTTCTGAATCACGTTGCAAAGTTAGTCATTTTTTCTGAAATACACAAACATAAATATTTCTCAAAACGCCTTTTGCCGCATTATTCAGCCTTATACTACCTTTTACCAAATTATTTGCTATTTTTCTTGCATATCTCACGGATTTTTTGTACCTTTGCACCATAACAACTATTAGTGGACAAAATTATATTAATTATTCAAATTCGTTTCCAAAACAAACCATTATGCAACAAAACCAGTGTTTAACTATGGGCCGCACTGAGCTCGCCCAACGCTATTTTCCTTACATCATGCCCAAGTCTGCATGGGAAAAACTAAGGTCACTACTCCTCGAAGACCCCGATCTCGAGCATCTCACCAGGCTCCGGCGTCGCACCTTCCTCCCTGCGGAAGTAAACATTATTTACCAACACCTCGGGCAGCCTTAAACTGCCCTTTTTTAGGCTCTTTTAGCACCTCTGACTTTACATAGACTAAACTATGGCTTTAGTTTCTTTAAACTCCGGCTTTAGGCTAACTAAACTTTCAGTTTACAGAAGGCTTTATTCCCACACTTACAGAAACCCATCATTTTGTAAAATAAAATTAACACAACGCCATTCACCATTTCCTTACAACCTTACAACCTTACAACCTTACACGACCTACTATTTTTGTCGGTTTGGTAAGTTAATAATAATATATATTATAATATATATTATTATTAAAATATTCCTTCCACATTTTTTCCTACCCTGTGTAAGGTTGTAAGGTTGTAAGGTTGTAAGGTTTTGTGTCGGAACATAATAATTTTGAGGATAATTTGCGCAATTGAAAATTTCTTCGTATCTTTGCATCATCAATCTCTACACTATGACACAAGACGAAAGATGGCAAGCCCAATATGACCAGATGATGGCTTTCATGAAAGAGAACCATCGTCGCCCCTCCAAGCACAGACTTGAAGAACACGATATGCTCAACTGGTACAAGCACACGAAGAAAATAATAGCGCGTGGCGACTATCCTGCTGACAGGATCGCCAAGTTCAAAATCCTACAGGATATTGCCGACAAATACCGCAGATTGAATCAATACATATAACTTTTTGTCTAATTTGTTGCAAACCTATCACTCGGGCCAGGCCCCAGCGATATGCTGTGAAAGAATCATGCTGTCTTTTCATTGTGTCTTGATGGTTTCCAAATCTTTCTGTATGGAGCCTTTTGCATTCCTGCGGTCGGCATATCTGAGCAAGCGTGTCTGGTTAACATCGTAATGGTTGATGGCTGTTCTGAGCATCTCCATATTCTCATAGCCGTGCAAATAATAGAAGTCTGCATCTACTCTGGTATCCACAAGCAGTTTCTCGAGCGTTGGTACAGGCACCTTGCCGTCGAGTGTCAACGGGGCCTCTGTCACCAGTGGTTTCACAATAATGTTCTCTTTGCTGAAATCGATGTATGTCGTAGCAATCTCTTTTGTTGGTGCCAGGAATATGCGCCCATTATACTTCGGAAGCAGCATATCGAATACGCTTTGAATCGTATCTCGGTTTGTCTCGACATAAAGCGTATTATTTGGCATCATGTCATGCAACAAAGGCGTAATGACATTGGCACTATATATACAAAAATCTGCAAAAGGATACTGCCCAGATAAGGAACGGTATAAAGAACGAGCCTTTGCATTGGCTTTTACCATAAAGGTATTGGCAGACTGTAATGTGTAAACACCACGGCCAACTCTTCGCAACTTGCCATTCCGGCATAATTTGCCCAGATACCAGCTGAGTTTTGCTCTCTCGTTGCTAGAAAACACATCTGCTGGTATATCATCAACAGCGAGCTGTTGCACCCCAGTTGCATAGTTCAATATTTTGTCGCTGATTCCTATCATCTTAATTTTTTTAGACGATGCAAAGATAGTCACAAATCGGCAAATTTCCAACTTTTTGCCGATTTGTGAAGTTACTTTTAATCATTATTAGCAGGTTGTATGAAATGCATGACAACCTTATCATTATACAAAATAATAAAGATCAAAAATCGATGTCTTTTTCTGATGTGGTTGACAGTCGTTTTACTGGACAAGTTGACAGTCTTCCTGACATCGTTGACAGCGTTTCTGGTTTTGTTGACATTTTTGTCTCAGATCCTCAGATTTATATCTTGCCACTATATAAATTCTCTATAGGGAAGATCAAATCCCAATCTTCACCCCATACGATATTGCCTTCTACTATTTTGAATGTTCGAAACAAATCTGAATTCAGGTACTTATTATACTGAGGGTGTGGATGCCTACGTATAAAATCGCCAATGTCAACGACATTTTTGTGACCATCGCTGAATGTCAGTTCCACACAGAGATTACCATAGACTTTAGCCGAAACAATAACTATCCTATCCTTCATCGAATTCTTAATTTTGTGCAAATATACAAAGATTTATTGGAAAAACACATTATTCTCCCAAAAATATCGTAATTTTGCAAGCAAGTATCGGCTAATCGTCGTGACACGACGCTGCTACGGCAGGAAGTTTGAGCCTCAGTGGAGGTGCCGGTATGACTTTCGTTGGTTAATAATAGCATCAGCTATTTATTCAGTGTATCGTGAAACCTAGGAAATTTCTCGATTGTACTACTTGAATAAGTCAGCGGATGCCCGTGCGATAGCGCGGGCATGACTTATATCTTAGTAGTACAGGTAATTCCTAGGACCTCACGATACGAGAGAAGAGCCATGGCTCGCGCTTCTTTTGTGTCTTGAGGTCTCTTGGCGTTTACCTGTAAGCAAGCCTGAAGATATAGTCTGTTTGCTCCAAAAAAAATGAATATGAGAATGAATTCGACATAAATAGAAATGAGTCTCATAACATCCTTGATTAGGCTGAGAAAGCAGAATTAGCACTTCACAAACACATCAGTCAGACAAGGCAACGGATGTTTGCGCTCTAGGCAAATAGGGCGTGGACTATAAGATTGTTGTCTGATGTAGGCTGTGCTAAGCCTTGCTTTCCTCAATCTTCCACGCCCGCTTTTCAGAAACAGGAAAGGGGGCTTTTTTGTGCCCTCAAACAATAGAATTTGAACAGCAAATGGGTAAAGGGATTTCTCAAAGCAGAGTGTTTACCAAGGAGCAAGTTAACAGCTTGCTTAACGCTGCTATTGGCAAAACCTTAATGCAAGTAGACCGTGCGGATTTGTTTGTTCATCACGAAGGGCGCGACAAAGTAAAGGGCATTGCGGGTGATATTGTAGAAGTTTCTATTCTTGGGTGTCAGAAAGATAGCAGGCAAGAGCCGGACATCTTAGTTGATGGGGTGAAGACAGAGATTAAGACAACGGGAATGGTGGAACCAAAGAAGAAGGATTCACAATACGTATACGAATGCAAAGAGCCTGTTAGTATTACTGCAGTTTCAATTCCGGTCATTGTGAACGAAGAGTTTGAAACTTCTAACTTCTGGCACAAACTTGCCCATATGCTTTGGGTCTATTATTGGTACAAGTCTCCGATTACTGTGAAACTTGAAGGATATAAAGACTTTCCGATTCTCGGCTTTCAGTTCTATAAGTTCAGCGATGGCGACAAACTGTTGTTAAAACAGGATTGGTTGCTTGTTCGTGATTTTCTGATAATCATTCATCGAAACTATAGAACACAAAAAGAAAGAGACGATCAATATCCGCGTTTATCGCATGAACTGAGAGGTCAGTTGATGCTAATTGACACGGCGCCAAAGTTCCCCAATAATCCTCGTTTCCGACTAAAGAGATCATATGCGACAGTTATTGCTGACCAGTGTTTCTCAAACAAGCATTTTGAGAAATTGGGCGAGACCATCAACAAGTATGCTGACATCGATAGGAAATGTCTGTTGATGACCCAGAGATACAAGGGAAAGACGTTCGCACAAATTGCCTTGGAATTGGGAGTCAACATCAATCTGGACGCGAAGAACTTTGCAGAGAGTGCTGTCGTAAAGATGTTTGGAGGACATGTTTCCAAGATGAATGATATAGAAGATTTTGCCAAAATTGGCATCATTGCAAAGAGCGTTCCCTTGAAGGCTAATGGAAAGGGAAAAGAGGACATGAAACTATTCCAGCCTAATCTGGTTGAATGGACCCGTGAAACAGAGTTCGAGGAATCAGCAATCTACGACTATTTTACTGGTCATCATTTCATCTTCATCATCTATCGCCACAATGGAAAGGATGTTATTTTCGAAGGTTTCAAACGCATTTATTTCTCTGAGGACTTTATAACAGAGAATGTTAAGCGGACATGGGATGATGTGAGAGATCTCATTTCAAATAATAAGCTAAGAATCGTAAGAGATACAGATAGCAATGGAAACTATATCGTGAATAAATCTGGTAGCTATCGTGAAACTCCTAATTTCCCAAAGAAAGCAACTCACAAGGTATTTGTCAGAGGAGGAGCGCCAACATCGGAAGACAAATATAAAACACTCAAAATTAACGGCTTAAGAATGATTCCCCAGTGCATATGGCTGGATAGTAAATTCGTACAAGAACTTATAAAAAAATGAAGAAAAACAATACAATCCGCGTAGTAGAATTATTTGCCGGTGTGGGCGGTTTCCGCATCGGACTTGAAGGTGCATCTGATGCATTTGAAACAGTTTGGAATAACCAGTGGGAACCATCAACTCAACATCAGGACGCTTCATTAGTATATCAGGCCCGCTTTGGTAGAAAAGGGCATTGCAATAAAGACATCAATACAGTAATGACAACGGACATTCCAGATCATGATTTATTGGTTGGTGGTTTCCCTTGTCAAGACTATTCTGTAGCTGCAACACTTAGCCGTTCCGGTGGCATTGAGGGTAAGAAAGGCGTGCTATGGTGGCAGATTTATCGCATCCTTCAGGAAAAAGGTGATAAACGTCCTCAGTATATTTTCTTCGAGAATGTTGATCGCCTTCTAAATTCGCCAGCTACACAGAGAGGACGTGACTTTGCCATTATACTCGCATCATTGGCAGACTTAGGGTATGTTGTAGAATGGCGCATCATCAACGCTGCTGATTATGGAATGCCCCAACGCAGAAGAAGAACTTACATTGTTGGATATCAGAAAGATTCCGTTGTGGCTCAGAAGATTGAGGATATGGAAGGCTGGGTGGAATATAATGGCATAATGGCGCAGGCTTTCCCATTTAGGGTAAAAGATAAGACTGTTTCTTCATTTGATATAGAAGGAACTATTCAGAAGGTTTCTGCAGGCTTTAACAAGGGAAAGAAAACCAGTCCTTTTGGCAATGCAGGAATGATGATGGACCGACATGTCTATTCTGTTGACGCTGTTCCTGTATATGATGGCCCTCGCCAGACATTAGGAGGTAATCTCATTGATGAAAATCTTGTTCCCGAGGATTTCTTCATTTCTGAAGAGGATTTACCCAAATGGGAATACGAAAAGGGGGCGAAGAAAATTGATCGAGTTTCCAAAGAGGGATATGTGTATACATTCTCTGAGGGAGGTATGGCTTTTCCTGATTCTCTTGACCAGCCTTCACGTACCATTATCACTGGTGAAGGTGGAAGTTCACCATCACGATTTAAGCATGTTGTAAAGACTAAGTCTAGGCGTTACCGTCGTTTACTGCCTATTGAACTTGAACGAATGAATATGTTCCCTGATAATCATACGCTTCATCCTGACGTTTCAGATAGTCGGCGGGCTTTTTTAATGGGTAATGCCTTGGTTTGTGGGATAGTTCAAGAGATAGGTAGAAGCCTGTATCGAAATATCTTTGGTGAAGCTCCCACATCAACTCATCCCATCCATGAACAGCGTGATTCCAAGCCAATGTTGGACTTAGGCTTATTTGCTGATGAGAAAAAAGTATTTGTTGTCAATCGGCCTAAAAAGCAATATACTTTGGATAAGACTAAGCATTTATTGATAGGCGTTGTAAAGAAAGACAATGTGGATTATTTCCTAAAGGAAGAACCAACTAAAATATATTATACAGGCCCTTCTGGAACATTCCCGTCTACAATTGCCCTCAACAAACTATATTACTTCATGCCATACATAAAAGGCAAGGGCGTTTCTGACCTCTACTTAATTCGAGTGGCTCGTGTTGGAACCAAGAACGAAGTTCATCCTGAAACAGAAGATGAAAGACCTCGCTTAGTGTTCGAATTAGAATATCTGGAAACGTTACCCAAAAATCTAAGGGTTCGATTGGATAAAGATTCTGACTTCGCTTCCATAGAACCGTTTTGTAACTTATTCATTATGAGGCAATTTCTCGCATCCGTAAACATTCGTTAACTTGCCTGTTTGTATTTCTGGTTCAGTTTTTCCAATGTCCGTTCAAGCCTGACAATCTT
>JAEEGJ010003741.1_pt1 | contig 55673 bp, 51 predicted proteins | sample 8958761 | NCBI WGS metagenome assembly JAEEGJ01 (sample SAMN16246546, study PRJNA631951) | gut metagenome | biome: gut microbiome; feature: rumen; material: RS-attached | host: Bos | place: Iran: Karaj | collected 2018-10
CATTTTCAAGTCCATAACCGGATCTCCGCTAAAACTGTTTTTGTCCTTACAAGATCAGTATAAGGGGTTGCCGTGAAGTGCGCTAATGAATAAAATGAATATCGTGATATGCCATATTGGAATATCATAGAAAGGGGTGCCTGATGGAGATAAAGAACCTTCGCTACTTTCTTGCAGTTGCCAGAGAAGAGAACATGTCCCATGCTGCAGAGCTCATGCATGTGACGCAGCCGACCTTATCAAAGGCGCTTAAAGCTCTTGAAGATGAACTGGGCAAAAAGCTCTTTACCCGTCACAGCTTCTCCATCAAGCTGACTGATGAAGGCATGCTGCTCCGCGACCGTGCCGAAGACCTTGTCGCAATGGCAGATAAGATCGAGCAGGAATTCATCTCCCTTGATGACATTACAGGTGGCGATATTTATTTCGGGCTTGGAGAATCGTATCAGATAGCCCTGCTTGCACGCGAGATAAAGAAGCTAAAAGACAGATACCCGTCCTTTACCTACCACATAACAAGCGGTGATACGGAGCAGGTAACCGAGAAACTGGACAAAGGCATACTCGATTTCGGTGTGATATGCGAGCTTCCCAATAAGGAAAAGTATGAATATCTCCCGTTCCCTTCATCAGACCGCTGGGGTGCGGTCATGTTAAAGAGCCACCCTTTGGCAAAGAAAAAGAATATAAAGGTCTCAGACCTTATCGGCCAGCCGCTCTTCTGCTCAGAACAAAGCTGGAATATCGAGATACCTGAATGGGCCGGCGAACGCTTCTCTGAGCTTCATCTGGAAGGCTCATTCCGCCTTTCTTATAATGCTTCCATGTTTGCGAAAGAAGGTCTGGGAATCCTTCTTACATTCGAACACCTGATAAACTGTTCCGAAGAAAGCGACCTTGTATTCCGTCCGCTGTCTCCGAAGCAGGAAACAAAGCTGTATCTGATCTGGAACAAATACCAGACATTTACGCCTATAGCCGAGAAATTCCTTGCACAGGTAAAGGAGTCGTTCTAGTTAATTCCCTTATTTCAACACTGTCAGCCGTTCCCGGATGACAAAAGAGGCCCCGTTCGTGTGAACGGGGTTTATTTTTTCGTTTTTCTGAAGGGTTTAAGGGCTTCTTTGAACTCCTTGTGATCGAAGCCACGCTTGTCGGCAAAGCTGATCAACTCCTCCTTGGTTGATTGACGCAGTTTGTCCAGCTCGTTCTCGGATAAGATGTGCCTGTCGGTCTTGCTTATGCGAAGGCCGGTGATCTCGTATGGCAGCTCATCGCCCTTTTGTATCGTGTTCGGAATGACCGTAAGAGTGTCGTCTTCTGTCAAGAGCACGATATATTCGACAAAATATGTGTTCTTTTTGCGCAGGGATTTTTTCAGAAGCTTGCGGATCTTGTCTCCGAAATAGATAGTTATCCTGTCACCGTTTTTGATCGTATTTCCCATGTTTTTGCTCCATTGTTTATCAGACAGATTAAGTATACAGAAAAGCTGTGTCTTATTGTAAGTGATTTATTTAAAGCCGGCAAACGTTTCAATCAATTAACAGCAAAGCAGAGATATAAATCCAAAGCATTTGTTGGAAATAATGGCGTAAACAGGATTCTTCCGAAGTATTATTATTCTCCGGCCGAAGCCTTTCCGTATAGGAAAGGCTTTGCTAATTTTCCTGCAAAGAAATCCACGAGCGGCCCCATGAAGAACGCCGTGATGATGGTGCCTGCTCCGATGACCGCACCGATACCTGAAACGGATGCTCCTGAGAGGAAGTAGAGTGCGACGCCAAGAATAACGCAGACGACGTCGGTGACTATCCTTACGTACTTGAACTTGCCGATGTGCCAGGTGTTGGAGATTATGAGTGCGACCGCATCGTATGTTGATACGCCGATATCTGCGGTCATGTAGAACGATGAAGCCACGCAGATAATGAGTATTCCGATGATGAGGCATATAGATCTTCCGGGGATGCCAAGTGCGGGGAAGAAGCTTTCGAGCATTTTCAAAGAGAACTCAGCAATATAACCGATCAGGAAAAGATTGATGAATGTCGCAAGTCCTATATAGTGCCGGTCGAAGATAAGGCTGAACAATAGCATAATCACGTTCACGATGACGTAGAGTGTACCGAAGCTTATCGGGATGACACAGTCGAGTCCTGCCATCAGTGACTGGAACGGATCCACTCCGAACATCGCGCGCTTAAAAAAGCCTACCGCGACGCCGCAGATGAGGACGCCGAAGATGCTCATCAATATGCGCTTGACCATGTGGTCTTTCTTGAAAAATGTCTTTGAATTGCTCATGGGGAAATCATAAATCAAATGCCTGAAAGCAACAATTCAGTTACATTGTTTTTATGTCAATTAACTGTTGCTTATTTCCCTTCCACAACGAGGTTATATTCCTTCATCGCGCCGTGTGAGCCGTAGATCTTCCATTCGCCGGCGCCAAGCCTTTTCCTTCGTAGACCTCGAAATGCAGCTCGCCCAGATCAAGCGATCCCACCTGCTCAAGAAGATCTTTATTTTCCCTGCACTTAGCGATTTTTGAAAATAGTCAGATCTGTATTAGCAGGTTCATTTGGTGCAATGGCCCTTCCGGTGGTATAATTAAAAAACCAGGAAATTAAGGAGGATAAGATTATGGCATTTAAAAGAGCTCTTTGGCACAGCGGTCTGACATATAAGCAGACATGCCCTAAGTGTCACACAGTAATTCAGTATCAGGATGATAAGCTTGATTTCAGACCGTGGTATGCAGACGGCTTCATATATTGCGCGACATGCCGCTCGCCGCTCCGTCACAGTGAGGCTTTTGCTATCGATGCGAATGGTAATTATGTTAATACCGCAGCCCCCGCTGCACCTGCTGCACCCGCGGCTCCTGCAGCGCCCGCAGCTCCTGCAGCACCTGTTGCAGCTGCTCCCATCGAAGCAGGTTCCACAGCTTATTGCAAGAATTGCGGCCGTCCTTACATTGTAGGGGAAGCAAAATTCTGCAACGGCTGCGGCAACAAGATCGACTGATCTTGGATCCGCAAAACAAAGTTTTTCGGAGGTGTCTTAGAAAGGCACCTCTTTTTTTGTCTGCTAATACCCGGATGGTATAATTATCTTGTCTGAGGGAGAGATTCCCCTGTATAGAAAATCGGCAGTAAATGAGGCTGGTAAAAATGAGTTATTTCAGATACGAAGATAAACAGATCTATTATGAGGAATCAGGCGAAGGCACGCCGCTTGTTCTGCTGCACGGAAACACTGCGTGCGGAAAGATGTTTGATCCTGTAGTTCCTGCGTTATCAGAGAAATACAGGGTTATCGTACCTGACTTCCTTGGCAACGGCCGTTCTGACCGTTTGGATAAATGGCCATCTGACCTTTGGTTTGAATGGGCAAAACAGGTTAAGGCACTTTGTGATCATCTTGGACTTAAAAAGGTTAAGCTTATTGGCAGCAGCGGCGGAGCTTTGGCGGCGATCAATGTTGCACTTGAATATCCCGAATTGGTTGAATCATTTATTGCCGATAGCTTTATGGGGCTGAAGGCTGATCCCGTAATCACGGAAGAGATGTGTAAAGGACGCGCACAGGCGAAGAATTTTGGCGACTTTGTAGAGTACGTTAAGACATTTCACGGTGATGACTGGGAACAGGTTTTCGATGCGGATACGGATGCTGTATCAAGGCATGCTGAACAGATCGGAGATTTCTTTCACAAGCCTATGGATGAGCTGAAGGTTCCGGTGTTGTTGACGGGAAGTCTTGAGGATGATCTGTTCCCGAAGGGGCATTGTAAGGTCGTTTTTGATGAGATTTGCGCGAAGACTTCATTTGCGAAGGTGCATATATTTGATCACGGCGACCATCCCGCAATGCTGAGTAATATGGATGAGTTTGTTAAGTTATGTTAGCGGATGAGGATCTCGCATAAGACAGTTGGGAGAAGTGGGATGTATATTGTCAAAGCAGAGGCAGATCAGATAGAAAAAATCGTAGATATATCTGTCAGAGCTTTTGAAACAGATGTAAATGTCGGCGGAGTAAAAGGTGATTGTCCGCCCGGATTTGATTCAGTTGAATGGCATAAACAAATGGCCCGGGAGGGGCATTTGTATCAGGCAATGATAGGAAAAGATCTAGTAGGGGCTGCCATCGTATTTCCAGATGAAACAAATAACAGCGTATACATTGGCAGGATATTTATTGACAGCATCTATCATAGAAAAGGTTACGGAATTCTTTTGATGGAATGCATAGAAAAGGAATTCCCGTGTGCTGCTGAGTTTAATCTGGATACCCCATGCTGGAATGAGCGTACAAATGCTTTTTACAGAAAATTGGGCTATCGTATCATAAAAACTGAAGATGGTTTCGTCTTTTACCGGAAAAGAAAAAGTGAACCCGATTAGGAACGCCGATAGTATATCAAACCAGCAGCAAGGATGACTAAATGAAAGACAACAAATCAGCATACAATTCAAGCATATACGATGAACACATAACAAATGTGCTCCCTTACTACAAGGAATACCATAATCAGGCTCTTGATGTTGTCAGAGCCATGGGAATCGATTCTCCTGTGTGGCTTGATACCGGTTGCGGTACAGGCACTCTTGCGATGAGGATATTGGAATCTTATCCTGAGACTAAGCTCACACTTTGCGATCCGTCAGAGAAGATGCTGGATATTGCGAAAGCGAAGCTGACCGGTAACGATATCCGTTTTTTCAATCTTTCCTCAGAACAATTGCCGTTCGAAAATGAGTTTGATGTTGTTACGGCAATCCAATGTCACCATTATCTTAGCCTTGAAGGCAGAGAGAATGCAGTAAAGGCATGTTATAAGGCGCTGAAAGAAGACGGAGTTTTCATAACTTTCGAGAATATAAAAATGGAAACAGATGAAGCTGATGCAATTGCCTTGAAGAGATGGCAGACATTTCTTGAAGAACACGGCAATTCCTCCGAAGATGTCAGGATGCATATTGAAAGACGCGGGGTGGAAGTTTTCCCGATTACGATCGCACAGCATTTGGAATTGCTTAAGAAATGCGGTTTCCGTTCTGTAAATGTCTTGTGGACATCTTACTTGCAGGCAGGTTTCTGGACAATAAAGTAGTATAGAAGATCGGCAGTAAAACTGACACAATATGAGAATCTTATTGTGGGGATAGATTAGAAGATTTATGGATAAACTGTTTATTACGCACTACTATTACCCGGGAACAGACCCGTGGAAAAACATAATGCTTCTTCCTGAAGAGGAGGCTTTCCGCAAGGCTGAAGAACTTGCCAATACTCATCAGGATATTACCAGTTTCGGCCGTTTTGCGGATTTCGCGAACTATTATCCGGTACGAAAGAAAGCAGATGAGTTTGTTCGGGAGAAGTTTATTGAGTTAGGCGGAACCCCGAAACTTTTGCACCCATATTCGTTTACGCTTCTGGAGTGTGAATATCTTAAAGAATGGTTTAACAGCAGTGATAAGATCATTATTGATCTGGATGACATTCCCGACGATCAGGTCAGCTTCACGCTTGGAGACAGCTGTGCTCTGATGCTGCATGGAAATGACCCCGTTGTTCTGACGAAAAAGCTTCTGTTTGACCGGATTGATGCATGTAACGGATCAGTTGACGTTTTTCTCAAAGAATCCCTCGGCAAGTATGCCTATGTGGAAGTGCAGTTGTGGGATAGAATATAAATGCTATATCTAAAATATATGAGTAAGGGAATTAGTTTTCGCAATGGTTAAAAACTCAAAGAAGGTAAAGAAACCGCTGTCAAAAGGAAAGAAGATCGCACTGGTCATATTCCTGTCGGTCCTGGGATTAAATCTTGCAGCGGTTGCCGTTGTATTGATCATGTTTGGCCCTGCCGGATATAAGCTTTTGTACATGCAGAAGGATACCGGCTATACAAGGGTAGAGACCTCTCTTACTGTTGAGCAGCGCCTTAAAGACTTCGATTACATGTATAAGTATGCATGTGCCGAGAATCCGGATCTTAAGCTTTTCGAGAAAGCATACGGAATCTCTTATGATGAGCTTTATCACAGATACCGCGGATATATCGAAAACGCCAGGGACGATTTTGAATTTCTTTCTTATATGTCATCTTATCTGGCACTCCTTCCGGGCATCCACAATTCTTTGCATATTCCGAGCTATTATGTGCTGACGGAACAGGGTTTCGGAATGTCGGAGATCTACGGAACCCAGAAAGAAAAAGACTATGTTAATTCCTGGAATGATGAATTCCGTGATGATGTTCAAAAATACATGGAACACACTTTGACGGAATTCTATTATGTCAACGGGACATATATCGGGATCATGCCCGATGTTACAGTCAAGAATTATTCAACGAAATATGTGGGCGCACAGCTGATCTCGCTTAACGGTAAAGATCCAAAAGATATGTGTTTTGAGCTTTTTGAGACAAAGACTCCTGTCTATGACGCAGGCAACAAATGCTATTTCCGCACGCATCTCCGCTTTAATGAAAGCACCGGGATCAAGTACACGGCCGAGATCCGCATGCCTGACGGAACGGTCGTAACTACTGATCTTTATGATGATCCTGCGTTCGATATCGTGTGTGCCGAGAGCGCGAGTATTTATCCGGAACTGTATGGGATCAATAAAGAAGAACAGAGAAGACAAAACAGCGCCAATCCTAATTACACGGTAGAGACGGATGCTGACAGAAAGACCGTTTATCTGAGGATTACAAAATGCAGTATGGCTGACGAAATCCGTATTGTTGAAGACCTTCAGAATGCAATAGACAAAGCCGGAGCCGATACGGTCATTGTCGATAACCGTGCGAATCCCGGTGGAGATCCTTCTCTTGTTACCAAGGTTCTCCTTCCTGTTCTGTTCTCTCATGACGTTGATCTTGAAGCTCAGTATGTGGGAAAGGTCAATGACTATACGAAGAATTTTGTTCATGACCATTTAAACCATCTGATCCTTCAGACCGGTTCAGTCAAGGTTAAAGACGGAAGATTTTATTACAGTGAGGACTTCAGCGTAAAAGGAAGTGCAAAAAAAGATCTGAAGATATATATGATCTCTTCGCAATTAACATGTTCGTCAGCAGACATCATGACTGCCTTAGGCAGGAAATATGATAACTGTGTGGTCGTTGGCACGAACACAAAGGGCGAAGGTATCTGCGGAACACCATTTAACTGTATCCTGCCGGAGAGCCATTGGGGATTTGTTTATGTTCCCACGCTCAGCGTTTCCAACCCCGAGGACGGCTACAACGGGATCAGCCCTGATGTATATATTCCTCTCACGGTTGAAGAATATCTGAAGTACATGGAGCTGAAAGATCAGGGCATCAATGCAGACTCATATTCAGTCCGTCTTACATGGGATCAGACTCTTCTTAAGATCCTTAAGATGGCAGGGAAGAATTAAGGCGGCTACAAAAACATGATAAGAAAAGCAGAACCAAAAGACATATCCAGGATTGCGGAGATCCTTGTTTTTACAAAGAGAATGAAGTACCGGTCGATCTTTCATAACGATGAGTACTCTTTTAACGGGCTGCAGGTAGTCAAGGTCGCTGATGAATTCAGGGATCCCAAACTCCTCGGTAAAGTCTGGGTATACGATGACGGCATAGTCAAGGGAATGATCCATCTGGAGGGAAAAGAGATCGCAGAATTATATGTGGATTACTTTTTCTGGAAAGAGGGCATCGGATCCCGGCTGGTTGAATTTGCAAAAGAAAAGTATGATGTCAGGTCCGTATGGACCCTGGAGAAGAACGAAGACGCCATCCGTTTTTACGAGGCGCATGGCTTTAAGCTCAACGGGAAAAGACGATTGGAAGAAGGTACTCCTGAATATATCGTGATGTTGGAACGGGACTGATTATGTGGTTTAAGATGCATCCCTGGGTCTTTCCTGCCATACTCGGCGGCATCAGGATTATACATTCTGGAGTTTCCTTTATGCTGATTTTATTGCCGCAGCTTTTAAGAAGCCCAAAGACAACCAAAATCAGTAATCTGTAGTGCAACATTTTGGCGCCGCTTTCTGTATATAGGATATAAGGGGGTGGCGTTTATCATGAAAACACCGATTAAGAAAACACTGGCAGTAATCCTTGCAACGCTTATGATGACAGGCTTTGCAGCCTGCGGAAAGAAACCGGCCGAAACTAAAGAGGCTCCGGTTCCCGATCGAAAGGCCGAGACTACGGTGGCACAGGTTCCGGAAAGTAAGACTGAAGCAAAAGAGGCAACTGCCGGAGAAAAGAACGAAACTGCTGAAAAAGCGGACAGCAGCACTCCGGCGGGCGCTTTTAAGGAAGTAAAGCTCATAAAGATCGGAGAGCATACTTACTATCCTGAAGATCTTTTCGATCACAGAGACCGCGACAGGGATTACAAGGATCACATGATCTCACAGCTTACTCAGGCCGATAAGGAGCTGCACGATGACATATACGTTCACGGCATAGGTGAATCGGAGGTAAAGGGAGAGTTCCGTTTCTTCGGCTTGATGATGAATGACGGGGTCACATATGATTGCGCGCAGATGACATGCTGGTACGACGAGGAAAAGGGAAGCGTATGGAGCATTGATTCAAAGTTTCGAAGAGCTGACTTCAGCAAGAGCGGACTGATCAATGCTGAAACTGCTTTTGGGAAAGTATATGAGAATGCTTTCAAGTCCGCCAAGGTCAGAAGGGTCAGCAGCACGGTAACCGGCACATATCTTCTCATGTGTGATTCAAACGGGAAACTCTATTACCGTTTCACGGTCAACAAATACAGCACTGTCGATGTGGATGCAAAGACCGGAGAGATAATCTCCGAGCGTTACTGGGACGGTATATACACCTGACAGGCAGCACAAGGTTTTCGCGAAGGGGATGTCTCAAAATGAGGCGCCCCCTTTTTATCGGATAAACGGAAAGTGACGCATGGTATAATTGAAAGCCTATAGAATATCATTCAAGGGCTATTTATGAAAAACAGGATCTGCGCACTGATAGTAGTTATTACGCTCCTTCTGACGGGGTGCTCGGGCAAAGCCCCCAAGACTCCGGCCGTCGATATTACCGAAGGCCTGGTCTATGACGAGACCGACAATACATGGTCTACCACGGATGAGGAATGGAAATACCTCGTTTACCGCATGAAGCAGGATAACGAGAGATGCAGGGATATGAAGGGTGTCCGCATCCTTGCGACCGATGACAAGGTCATCTTCATTTCGGGGCTTTCCGCAGTTGATAAGGACGGAAAGAAGGCCGATGCCTATACAACATACGAGATAGGTTCAGTCACCAAGATGTTTACAGCAACCTGTATCCTGCAGCTGGCTGAGCGGGGCAAGCTTTCGATAAGCGATACGCTCGACAAGTATTTCCCTGAGTTTGAGAAAGGCAAGGAGATCACTATCTTCGATGTACTCCATATGCAGGCGGGGCTTGAAAGAGAGTTCTTTCCGGATTCAGCTTACTACAAACCGGACGGTTCTGTTGATGAGGATTTCACCAGAAAATACTACACAGACGGCTTCACGGACAAGGAACTCCTGAAAAGCCTCTTCTCGCTGGACCTTTTATATAAACCCGGAACCGACTGCCGGTACAGCAATGCCGGATACATCCTGCTCGCAATGATCATCGAAAAGGTTTCGAAAATGAGTTATTCCAAATACGTTCAGAAAAACATCTTCGACGTCTGCGGCATGACACACTCGAGCAGCATGAAGAAGGGTGACTTAACGAGCGTACCCGAAGAAGATAAGACATTTACGGAATTCAAGATCGGTGAACTGTTCGGGTCGTTATATTTCCAGGATCCGAAAACCGGCAGGGGCGCAGGGGACATTCATTCCTGCGCTGCCGACATGATCCTTTTTGACAGGGCTCTCATCGGAGGCAAACTGATAAATCAGGATTCGCTCAAGATCATGTTCGACCTGCAGATCAAATCCATAAACGAATACTACGACAAGAAAATGGACTACGGCTGCGGCTGGACCACTCACCCGGTGGTGCCGTTTGCCGGCGGCGTGGATGTTTACAGCCACTCGGGAAAGACGATGTCATATTCGACTGACAGCCTGTACTGCAAGAGCGAACATCACGGCAATGTTTACCTTATCCAGTTCTGTTCCGCCGTCACAGACAAGACAAGTGAATACATGAATATCTGTGACAAGTCAATTATCGATGCGCTGTCGGTCAAGTACTGGTAAAGAGCCGTGATCTGGTCACACCGGTGTTTTGAAGGTCAGTCTTTCTTTGAGCACATTCAATTCAAATGCTTTTTGGAAGCCGCTGAATTCACCATCGAGCGATAATGCCAATTCTGTATCTGAAGAAAAGGACCCGCCCGTTATCTTGGTGGTGATTATGGCAGGATGGTCCAATGAACCGTTGCGCAAGACATTCAAAACATCGAGTGCATCCTTGTGGTTTTTCGGTACTTTAAGAAGAAGGAGTTCCATTATTCCGTCATTGGTTTTAGATACTTCGTCAGAATAATTCGAAACTGCCCCATAAAGAAAATCATCTTCTATCTGTCCTTCTGCCGTATCTATCGCCATATGGAAAGAATGACCCATATTCATGTTCAGTTCTCCGATGGCACGCAGGATATGTTTTGAATAGTCTATCGGGTTTTTCATCTGCTGGCTTGTAACGAAATTCACAGAAGATGCTGATACGAATGAAGCCGATAAAATGAAGGCCTTATCGTTTATCACGCCGGCATCGAATCTAAAAGTCTTACCGTTAATAGCGGTTTCCATTGCAGGATCGAAATCATTATATAACCCGTTGATCCCGGCAAAACTGTTGGTGCTTCCAAACGGGATCAATCCGATCGCGGCTCCGGATCCGGAATCAATACATCCGTTTATGACCTGATTCAGGCTTCCGTCTCCGCCGCAACAGAGTATTATGTCAGCATCTTTATATGAGGGAGCTTCCTGATCGGGCATTAAACCGTATTGATCGTTAAGAAAAGTGACTGTTGATCTATATCCGTATTCTGAAAGCTTGCTGATGATATCGGAGGAGTAATCTTCTGCCGTTCCCAAACCGGCGGCAGGATTGATCAAAACTAAAGCTGACTTGGCATTTTGTTCCATACTTAACTTCCCGGATCTTAATACTTACATCGTTGACGAAACGACGATACAACTGTAACATCGGTGATATCAGCGGTCAATTAACCTGCTGACAACTGTTACAGTTGACATATGTTTCTGTAACACCCCTTGTTTAACCGGAGGTTGGATATGGAAAAAAAGGATACCGTTACGGTCAGACACCTGTCGAACAATGAAGCAAACAGGATTACGCGTGAGTCTATATGTACGGCCTTTTTGGAAATAATAATGACAAAAGATTTCGATGATATATCCATTTCTGAAATAGTACGGCGTGCCGGCGTATCGAGACAGTCATTTTACAGGAATTACGGTTCGAAAGAAGACATAGTGCTTGAGATAGAAAGTGTTTTTCAAACAGAACTGTCCAGAAAGATGAAAGATCCGGCATATTATAAAAATCCAAGATTGTGGTTTTTGGAGTTCTTTTCGACACTAAGAAAGAATAAGGCCGCTGCTACTATCTTATATAAGGCTGATCTCTTTGAAACGACAATTAAAAAGATCCCGTTGTGGATCGAATCTGACATGGCGGCTTCAGCTGCGGATATACATTACGGCATCATCGGTTCCATGGGAGCGGTGGGTGCAATAGCAATAGCGTGGCTTAATGACGGTATGAAAGAAAGTGATGAGGAAATGGCCGATATCGGCATGAGGTTCGTCCCGGACCATTTAATGTTATGATAAAAACATCTGATCTTGAACTGAAGAACATGCGAAAACACTATATCGATAACATCAGATGCCTGATCATACTGCTGTTGATCCCTTATCATGCCGCACAGGCATTTAACACCTGGGGAGAGCTGAATTATTTTCTTTTTCGTCCCGACAAGGTCATAAGCAGTTTCATTGTTTTCTGCAGTCCTTTCTATATGCCCGTAATGTTCCTTCTGGCAGGAGTAAGTACCAGGTATGCGCTGAAGAAGCGTTCTTACGGACAGTTCATTGCCGAAAGGGTAAAAAGACTCATCATACCTTTTGTGTTCGGTACTTTGGTCTTTTGTCCTGTCATGGCCTATATAGGCGATAAGACCAACTGCGGTTATGACGGAGGTTTTTTCGCGCATTACAGGATCTTCTTTACCAAGTGGACGGATCTGTCGGGGTTTGACGGAGGGTTTGGCGTCGGCCAGTTCTGGTTTCTTTATTTTCTGTTTGTGATATCGGTTGCGGGCATTGGGATCATTGCTCTGTCAAAGCGGATCTTCAAAAAGGAAAGAGCAGGGAACATGCCGTTCTGGGCGCTCTGTCTTTTTGTGATACCTCTTCCGTTCTTATACGATCTGCTGGTTGTAGGCGGAAAGAGTTTTGCAGAGTATCTTTACGTTTACCTTATCGGTTATTACGTCCTGTCAAATGACGATGTGCTGGAAAAAACGGAAAAGTTCAGATTCGTTTCTTTGGCCGCAGGTCTTTTTGCAGGCATTGCTGACGTCTATATGTTTATCTGGTCCGGAAAAGATTTCGGTGCAGTTAACACGGTTGCAAAAGCTTTTACTGAATGGTTCATGATCCTTGCATTGATCGGCATAGGAAAGCATGTGATGGACCGTTCAGGCAAAGTGGCAGACTACTTGTCCCAAAGGTCATTTCTCATCTTCAGCATTCATTTCCTGTGGATCGTTCTGTTTCAGTACTGGCTTTCAGGTCTTGTAGGAAACAATACTATTCTGGCATATCTCCTGCCGGTCTTATGCGCATATCCCGTGACCATAGTCTGTTCGGAGACCGCTTACAGGATCCCTTTGCTGAGTTTTCTGATGGGAGCAAAGCCCAAGGCCGGTTCAGGCAGATAACTGCCGTTACGTAACCTTGATCGTGAACGTTACTTCCTTGACTTCGGAAGGCTCATAACCAATGTTTCCTTTAGCCTTGACGCTTACCTTGACCTCGTAGGTCCCGCCTTTCTTAAGGCCGTCCTTCTTGATGGTGATCTTTCCTGAAGACTTGTTGATGCTGATGTTCTTGTCTCCTGAAAGCTTTGTGAAGACGAAACCGCCGCGTCCGGAGGACAGGCCGTCGAATAACTTGCTCGCTTTAATCGTCTGCTTCTTTGACTTAAGCTTGCTGCTGTTGACTGTTGCTTCTTTTCCCGTTACCGACAGCGGATTGGGTGCTTTTGTGAGTTTGTAATCTTCCAGATAACCTACGGCTATTGCCAGCTTTTCTGATTCAAAGAGCCCTACGCTGACTGAGGCGGACATTTCCACAGCAGAGACTCTGAAAGAAAAATCGGCATTTTCCGGATCCAGATCTTTATCAAGCTCTGTAGCGATATAGTTGTTGATGTCGGTTTTATTCTTATCAGCATAATACTCGTCGACCCGTTTTCCGCCGATGAATATCTCGATGTAATAACGATCGGCGCCTTCAACTGCATCCCAAGTCATTACACCGTCTTTAATGGTCAGATTCTTGATGGCAGCCAAATTACCGCCGGGAACGGCATTCGAAGCGTATTTATATGTTGTTTCCCACTGAGCAAGATACTTCTCATTAACAGTATCGTATGCAACCATTCTGATGTTGTAAGTGTCCGTATTCTTAATGAAACCGGCCTTGATCATGAAATCGATCTGTTTGTTAAGAGAGAATTTCTTTGGTTCTTCTCCGACATAAACGTAGTATTCATTTATATAGATCTCATATCTGTCAGCTCTCTTAAGGCCGGTCCAACTAAGGTTACTATTTTCATCGATGGAGGCTGAGATCTTTCCCATTTTTCCTGCCTTCGCCTTGGAAGCGTAAGTAATCTCTCCGCTCCAGGAAGCATAAGTTTCCCAATAATCCGAACCCTCTGCTATTAACAAAACCGGATATTTATTGTTCGCGGATTTCTTGAGAAATCCTTCTTTGATGGCATCATCGATGTCTTTTTTCAGATTGATCTTATAGTCTTTGCCGGCTTTACTCTCGTTAAAATCGATGCATCTGACACACGCACCTGATATGTAAACGTTATAGGAAAGCGAATATTCTTCAGGATCGTCAACGGATTGGGGGTCAGGAATCATGTCTTTCCATTTCAAGATGCCCTTTTCATCGATACTTGCATCGATCTGTCTGCCGGCCTGGAAAGGTCCGCCGCATAACGTATATTTCGCAAAGAACGCACTTGGTTCTTTTGTTGTTTCAACAACAGTGGTTTCAGACTCTTTCGGAGCTTCGGTCGTGGTAGTCTCAGATTCCTTAGGCGCTTCCGTTTCAGTGCTTGCGGAAGAAGCCGAAGCTGAAGTTTCCGTGTTATCAGGCGCCTTTGTGCAGCCTGTGGCAAGACTGACAGACATTGTGAGTGCCATTAAGGCCGCGCTGAATCTCTTAAATGTTTTGTTCATATTACACCTCCGATAAAGTTCAAGAATCCTTCGCCTTTATTTTCTTAAGAATCACGAATAAGGTAAGCGTAAGACAAAGACTGACCAGGGAGACAATGATGCCCTTCGTAAGATACGGAACCTGGAATTTCAGTACGATCTCGTGATGGCCTTCTGACAGGTTCAGGCCCATGAATGCGTAGTTTGCGCGCAGGATCTCTGTCTCCTTCCCGTCAACGTACGCCGTCCAGCCGTCTTCATAAGGTACCGTAATACAGAGTACCTTGTTGCCTGTAATATTGATCGTGCCGGAAAACTCATTGGTCCCGAGAACTACGTTTTGCAGTTTTTCCTGTCTCAGCTTTTCTGCCTGCTCCGGGTAGTGATCCATAGGGAGAGCATAAAGCTCGATAGCCTCAAGTTTAAACGTGCCGGCGGCAGGGATCTGGAACTGCACGGTGCTTCTGTCCTCGTCCTGACATCCCAGACAGAATAGGTAGTTCTCGCGTCCGTAATACCAGGGATAGGAGGGAGCCATTGCGCGGGCAGTCTTAACAACACTTCCGGATTTCACGTAAATGTCGATGCTTGAGTTTGTGCTTATCGTGAAGCTTTCCTTGCCGTAGCCGTCGATGTTAAAGCCTTTAATGCGGATATAGTATTCGGTTCCCTTCTTAAGATCGGCTTCGAGATCTATCTGGCCTCCGCTGTTGCCCGTCTTTACAAGGCCGTTTTCCCATGTGCAGCCCCTGCAATTAAAGTTGTATGGGAGCCGCACATGTTCGGTCTCAATGGAACCCGGGGCTATCTGCTTGTCCTTATCAAGGACAACGGAACGCAGCATGACTTCCTGCATGCCGATACCGTTCAGGCCGGAAACCTGATCATAGGAAACGGAATGGTCATAGGTATAGCCCCAGCCCAATGAGTATTCGTTCTGATAGACTTGGTAACCGAGCGGGGACTCGCCTAAGTACTTATATCCGTACGGAACATATTGGGTATAGAGCGGCAGTTCATACTGCTGGTCAACGGAAAGCAGCGTGTTTAAGATAGTTCTCTGATCAGAGGAGAAGATCTTAAAATACTGAATGTTCCCGCAGGATTCCGTTTTATCCCTGAATTCAACGATATTGCCGGTCAGCAGAGGGGAATAGATGTTTGTTGCCGGCTGGCCATAAACGGTGGAATTTTCATAATACAGGTCGTTGCTGTCTATACGTCCGTTTCCTGTTTTATAGCCGTAAGGGGAAAGAACAGGTTCGCCCTCAACAGCATTCATTATCCTTCTTTCCTCCTGCTTTGCCGGAGTAAACCATTTGGACCAGCCCATTGATTCAAGTGAGCAAAGAAACAGAGAGTTAGCTGTCACATTCAGGCAGACAAGCACGAGACAAAGAGGTTTTCTTAACTTGGCGGTCTTCTCCGGAACATCGCTTAAAAGACTGATCAGCAACAGGGTAAAAGCTAGGAATGCCGTGCCCACAGAAGCGAAGACTTCTTTCCTGATGGAGGCAGAAAAAAGTCCGATACATCCGTAGGCAATGACGGCGGTCAGGCAGGCTTTTTTCTGAAGGCCGCTCAGCTTGAACAGATCGGGGAGCGTATCAGTGACCAGAAAGCCCGCAAACAGCGCCAGTCCGAAGCTCCAGCGGTTGCAAGGGTACTGGAATCCGTTCATGACAATACCGCACCAAGGGCAGAACAGCATGAACAGGCCAATGACGAGCAGCCATTTTTGCGTAAACTTCTGCTTTCTTCCCGCAGTGAAGATAACGACTGCGCATAAAAGAAAGATGGCGGCAAAAGCGGGATAATCCAGTCCCCAATCCCAGTCGTAATTGCGGACAGGAGCGATAAGAGACATTAACCTCTGCCAGAAAACACGCCAGTGAGTTGCAAAACTGCTTGAAATACTGATGTTGCGGAATTCGCTCCTGGCGGCAGAACCGAAGCCCAATGTTGCAGGAAGTAAGATAAATCCGGAAAGGCCAAGTCCGAGAAGCCATTTCCCGATGCCGCTTGCCAACCGTCCTGGCAAAGCCTTCAGCCGCTCCCAACCCTGATAGAGAGCAAACAGCCTGACGATGCAGTATAAGCCGATCATTATCGTCTGGATATACAGATGATAGTAGCCGCACATCGCGGTATACATAACGGTAAACACAAAACCGATGCTCTTTTCCTTCCGCATGACCCTTTCGGCGCCTGTGATAAGCAGCGGAAACTGGATCATCGGAGTGATGTAACTCGGGAATGCAAGTCCCGCATAGACCATATAACCGCTGAACAGGTAAACAAAGCATCCCGTCAGAGAGCTTATCCGGTCTTTTTTGAAATAGCGGCAAAGATAAAGAAATGACAGTCCTGCAAGATAGAGCTTCAGTACGATGATTATCAGATAAAGGGCTTCACCATAAGCTTTATCAAAAAAAGGCGTGATCAGAAGATCGAGCGGATCGAGTCCGGTTCCGAGGCCCCTGACGCCCCAGCCTGAGCTGAAACTATAAAGCGGGACGGTGAAATCGCCGTGGAGAAAGTTGCTTATGATCTGGCGCACCCAGATTCCTGTAGCAATGTAAGACTGGAAATATGTTTCACGGCCGTCAAAGATGCAGATGAAGGTCCTGTTACCTGCCAGAAACACACTAAAGGCCGCATAAAACACCAACAGAAAGAGGAGAGTATAGAGATACAAAGTCTTTTTTCTCTCACTCAGCTTATTGTATTCAGAACGTAACGAGCTTAGCAGTTTTCCGGTCAGGTTCTTCTTGTCTTCCATATATGTACTTGCATTTCTTTCCGGGTCTTATTTGAGCCCTTTGCACAAAAATTTTTAATATTTGCATTATACACTTTTATTGTTTTTTCCGTTTTGTTTCTATAAAATGTGGCAATAATCGGAAAAACAAGGGGGAAGAAAGATGTTTTGTCCTAATTGCGGAACTCAGAATAACGACGGCGTAAGGTTTTGCGCCAATTGCGGAACGGCTCTCACGCCTAATGTAAGTGCAGCGCCTCAGGCTGCGCCCATGCAGACGCCCCCGCCGGCGCCCGCTCCCGTTCAGCCTGTCGCACCTGTTGCACCCGTGCAGCCTCAGGCCGTGCCAGTTAGCACTAATCCGCAGCAGAAGACCAATGTTCTTTGCATAGTAGGTCTTATCGGATCGCTGGCATCGATCGTTTTTCTTGGAACGACCGCGATCGTGTTCCTGATCCTCTCAATCATCGGTCTGATCTCGGCCGGCAAAAAGAATGAGAAGGGCAAGGGCCAGGCCATTGCCGGAATCATAATATCCGCAATACTCGTGGTCGTATGGATCGCCGGAATTTCCTTAGGATTTTCGGGTGCAAGCAAGTACAGAAAGAAATATAACGAATATACCCGCGTAACCACCACCGAGCGCGAGGAGACCACCCGCAGAACAACGAGAGAGACTACAGAGGATACTGAGGCTACAACGGAAGATACAACAAGGGAAGAGACCACAAGAGAGACGGCTCCCGAGACTTCCGCTTCAGGATCCAAGAATGGCGCTTATCTGACTACCGTCGGAAATGAAAAGACCGGAACGGTACCTCTGACTTCAGGCAAGTGGGTCGAATTTATTGAAGCTGGCGGCTTCTCCAGCGACGTGACGGAGCATAAGCAGGCGAAGAATCTGGAAAACAGTTCTATCATCGGACTGTTTGTCCTTAACGTTTCCAAAACTCCTGAGGAACTTGCCAAAGCCAGCATGTATTCGATGGAGCAGGCAGGAGCAAAGAAGGTTACCGGAGCTCACGTTAAGATCGGCGGCTACGATGCGATCCAGTGCTATGGAACGTATCCCGACGGAGTGATCCTTGTCGTATGGTATTTCAGAGGTGATGACGGCCTTATGAGAAAGGTGACCGTTGAGTTCCCTTCCACCGATTCAAGTGCCTTCCATCTCGTTGAGAACGGTTACAAGTTAGACAGGTGATCTTAACCTAACATGTCCCAGGGCATGTTGTTGTAAGTCCTGACCAGAACGGCGATCACGGCCACGGTGATGATCGCACAGATGACGATTATCACTATCAGTTCGGTAAGCGTAAATCCGTGCTTATTCGGCTTGATATGTTTTTTCATGGCCGTGAGTCCTTTCTGTTTTTTCAGATTAAATCACAGTTTAACGGTCGCGACAAACCTGTCGTCTTCATACTTTACGTCAAGCTTGAAACCGAGCATCGCGAGGTTGTTGTTCGCGATAGCGAGGCCAAGGCCCGTGCCGCCTGTGCTGCGTGCTTTGCTGCCTTTGACAAACGGGTCTTTCAGGTCTTTGGCGTTGTCAGAGACTTCTTCCGCGATGTTGATGATCACCAGATCCTTTTCGTCGCAGGTGATGCTGATCTCTGTGCCCTCCTTGCTGTAAAGCACGGCGTTGTTTATGAGATTTGCGATTGCCATCCTGAAAAGGTTCAGGTCGGTCCTGACGCTCACGCTCTTTTTCACGAAGTTGACCTTAAGAGAACGCTCGCTGATGATGTGTTCGTTGTCAGAGATTATCTTTTCGATAACGTCCGCGATATCCACGTTTTCCTTGGTGATAGAGGCATTAGAGTTTTCTGATTTCGAGAACTCTAAGATGTCGTTTACCATGCGGTTCATCTGGGCGACCTTGTCCTCGATCTTGCCCGCGTAGTATTCCTTCTTGTCCGTCGCGATGTTGTTTGAAAGGTTTTCCGCATAAGCTGAGATTGCGGCCATCGGGGTCTTCAGGTCGTGAGCCATCGCGTCGACCATTTTGCGCCTGTATTCGAAGATCTCGTATCTTCTCTTTCTCGTGTTGTAGATTATGGTCGCAGGGACAAACGCGAAGATGAAAGCGCCGCAGCAGATGAGCACAACGGCGAAATCGATCTTATATTTATACTTCTCATAGAAATGGATCTCTTTCATGGGGCCCGCTTTGAAACCGAAGCTGTGGTAAGTGTTTCCGAATTCATCATCTGTGAAGTCAAGAGGGCCTTCATTGCCTTCCGGTTCATATCCCTTGATGGAGGCTTTTGCATAGCAGGGATCATGGTCTTCCTTGTTTATGAGGGTGAAGCCTTCGGTGTTTTCAGGGTTGATCTTTACGGTAATGCCCGTCGGGTCGCTGTGCCAGGTCAAGATCTCGGCTTCGACCGGGATGAAAAGGCCTTTTTCAAAGTTTGCGTAGAATCTTTTGCAGTCAAAATCGACTGTGTAAGAGTTATGAAAATTCTCATTGTAGCCCTGCCCGAAAACATAAGCTTTTGACTTCGCTTCATCTGTATCAAAATACTTCAGATACTTATTGTCGGCCAGCCGGAGATAGCACCAGGAATATTCGCCGTCTTCTGCTTCATATGCATAGACAAGTATTGCGGTCCTTGTAGAATCAAGCTTGACCGGGCTTTCAATGTTGCCTGAGATAACGACCTCGCATCTTTGTCCCGTTTCACCGTAATGGCTTATCAGGACCTCTTTGGCTGTTGCGATATCTGTCGGGGTCAGTTCCTGCTTATTAAGAGATTCCTTAAAAAAATCGCGTACACTTTCATATTCTTCATCCATATCTTCCTGCAACATGAATTCGTATTCGAAAAACCTCGGCATGCAGATTATCACTGCCGCACCTGCAGCTAAGATCAGTAATAAGAACGCGCTTAAGAAATAGGGCAGCAAAAATCCGGGTTTCTTTATGGTAGCTTTACGAGCTTTCATGGAAATCATTCCTCCGTTATGCGGTAACCCCTGCCGATCATTGTCTTGACCTGGCCTGCAGCATCGCTGAGGCTGCACCTGAGCCTTCGGATCGTGTTGTCCACGACCCTGTCATTGACGTCGAGATCATCGCTCCAGACGTGTTCCAGGATGGCCTGGCGCGTCAGGACGGAGCCCTTGTTTTCGAGCAGATATACCAAAAGGAAATACTCCCTGGCATTGATCTGAATTTCGCGGCCTGAGACTTTGACGAGCATGGTTTTCTTGTTAAGAGATATAGCGCCGCAGCTTAAGACTTCGCCGTCATCTTCTTTTTTCGCGCGCCTCAGGAGAGCAAGACTCTTTGCATAGAGAAGACGCAGGGAAAAGGGCTTCACGACGTAATCGTCGCCGCCGGTCGCATATCCTTGTAATACGTTGTTTTCGGAACCCAGGGCCGTCTCGAATATGATCGGGCAGTCGCTTCTTTTGCGCGCCGCCTTGCATATGTCAAAACCGGAAGCCCCCGGGAGCATTATGTCTAAGATCAGAAGATCGAAATCCTCACCCGTGACCCTGGCCAATGCATCTTTTCCGTCAGATGCGGTCACCACTTCCCAAAGTCCGGCGTCTTCCTCGCGAAAGAAGTCGCTCATGGCCTCGAGCAGCTCGGGTGAATCTTCAACGATCAGCAGTCTGTATGACATCTATGCGTTCCTCCATGCATACATCATATCTTATCGGTGTGTCGCCAGTATGTCACGGGCAGAACATCAAAAAACATACAACTTGGCAACACTGATCATCCAATCTGTTGCTTATTCTCCAATAAGCACCTTAATTGCTCATATTCTGACGCTTGCTCTGATGATTTAATGACACTGTTAAATAAAATTCAAAAGCGAGGACAAACAAATGAACAGGAAAATAACGACAATAATCATAACAGGCACAACGCTTGCAACAGTTCTTGCAATCGCCGCCGGCTGCATGAAGAAATCCGAGACATCCAAACTGCTTCCCGTAACCCGGCCTGCTGCAGTTACCGTTGAAACGGGAACAACGGAACAGAGGAAGGCGGACGGTGCTGTCACTCAGATCGAACCCATTTCGTTCACTATCGGCACGCCTGCCAATACAGAAGAGACCGCACCTGCGGCACCTACGGAAACTGAAGCAAAGCAGGTTCCCCAAAAGGCAAAGAAGACCGTAAAGAAGACCAAGAAGGTTACTAAGAAGGTTACAAAGAAGAAGACTAAGAAATCTAAGAAGACATCAAAGAAGACTGCAGCTAAAACGCTCTTTTATTACGGAACGACAAATTACGTCAACGGAAATGTTACTTTTACCGTAAGGATCACCAAGGATAACAAGGCGAGCGTTTCAGTCGACAAGAGGACAACCGATAGGGATGGCCAGTATCACTGTGAACATTTCTCCTTTACCGGTACGATCAACAAGAAGACAGGCGTTCTCAACTACAGTGACTGCACGAAGATGTATTTCGCAGGCACAAATTCCGGCAAGAACGTCAGAACTCACTACACCGACGGAAAAGGTACGGTTAAGTTCTGCGGAAACCAGATCATCTGGACGGATAACAACAGCAAGGATTATCAGTCTGTAAAGTGTACAAAGGCATGAGATAACACCTCTTTGGAGGACATGATAAAACATTTAAACCTGATCTCACATAAGGGATCAGGTTTTTTGCGTATAATGATATTGACCGTCACTATACGAAAGGAAACGTCATGAAAAAACTGTTGTCTGTAGCACTTGCCATTGGTCTGGTCTTCATGTCCGCGTGTACTCCAAAGCAGGAGCCTGCCGTTACATCTTCCGAAACCACTGTTCAGGAAGAAAAAGAGATCACCGCGCGAGAGATCCAAGTGACCGATGACGCAGAGAACAAAAACAAGAAAAAGTTTTCAGTTAAGAGGGACGGTTTTGATCTGTCCGGGATAATATATCTTCCTGAGGGCGACGGTCCGTTTCCCGCCGTGTTTTTTGTGGGCGGACTTGGTACCAATTATCTGTATATGTCTGACATCGCAAAAGAGCAGAGCGAAAATGGCGTGGCAGCTGTTCTGTTCAATTTCGCGTACGAGCAAAAGCCTGGTGAACTGACGGTCCTAAAAGAGGCAGAAGACCTCAAAGCCGTTATCGGAGGCGTCCGTACTTTGTCTTTCATAGACGGCTCAAAAGTATTCCTTTGGGGACACAGTTTCGGCGGTCTGGTCGCATCCTATGTCGGCTGCAGGTTTCCTGATGAGATCAGGGGCATGGTGCTGGCCGAGCCCGCTTATGCGTTGAAAGACCAGATCAAGAACGACTATCCCGATCTTTCGGCCGTTCCCGCTTCCGTTTACAGCAAGGGTTTTATCGATGACCTTTATTCTTTTGACATATACGATTACATGGCGGCCTTCAAAGGCAATGTGGTGATCTTCCTGGGTACGACAAATAGCTCAGCCGGGACCGTTTCTCCAGAATACTTTGACCGCGCCGCGAAGCTGTACCCTGCAGCCGAACTTGTGCGCATAGAGGGCGCCAATCATTCATTCCAGCCCAAGGGCTGGGACGAGCTTATCAAGGGGACTACGGAGTTTCTGAAAAAGAATATTTAACGGGCACTGGCGTTTTACCTGCCGTAGCGGACCTTTTCGTATTCCTGTCTGAGGGCGGGGAAGTCTGTATCGCCGCTTTCCAAAAGCACGCTCTCGATCTGGCCCGGGGTTGATGAAGAAGACACCGGGAGGCCCTTTTTCATTGCGTTTACGGTCTTGTCGTAGAACCGCTTTCTTATGCGGCGTTCGTAGCCTTTTCCGAAATCGGGGCGCTTTCTGAAGAGCGTCCACTTGTCGGGGTTGATGTTCTCGATCGTGTCGCTTACGATGCCGTCGTCCGATGTTTTCTTATCTTTGGCGTATCTGGGCGCATTCTGGATGATGAGCCTGATGGTGTTGACTAAGAGCAGGATAAAGCCGATCAGGATGATGATCGCGATTATTATCGCGAGCACGCGAAACCAGGGCGAGTCACTGTAGAGCTCTTCCGGCAGTTCCATTTCCTCTGCGGGTTCCTCGTCGGTCTGGATGTCCTTCAGTAGCGAAGCGAAGAAATCCAGGATCGCGATTATCACCGGAATAAGCACGCGCAGCAGGGCCTTCAGGCCTAACAATACGATCTGCGTGAGGGATTCAATGGGAATGACCTTGAGGATGAGGAGTGAGAGGACAAAGATCCCGACGAGGCCTGCGGCGGTCCTGTAATTCTGTTTTCGGAGGAGCACCTGCGGCTGGGATGAGTTGCGGATCGAGTGATAGTACTTCGTGTCAAAGATCGCGACCTGGCGCATGACGAGGTAGAGCACCGCGGCCAGGAGCGTGTTGGTTATGAGGTTTGAGATGAGTTCCGGCTTGCTCATCATGATATAGAAGAAGCCCGTGATCGGGAAGACGCAGGCGGGGATGGCGGCGACCTGGTTGTCACTCGGCTGGATCTTCGGGTTGAGGCGGTAGCTGTAGGATGAGACCGTAAAGAAGAAAACGGTTACCCCGAGATAGATCTTATTGGACAGGTTATCTCCGAATACCGAGCCGGGAATGAGGGTCAGCGCGAGGAAGAACAGTATGGATGAGACGATGTGCAGGATGAAGCATGGAAGAAGGTTCGGCGCTTTTCTGCGGATGACAGTGTGGACAACAGGGAGGATCAGGGGGATCAGCTGCGGGTAGGTCGTGACGGTAACAAACTCGTTGAAGCCCCTGATTATCATGAGGCATGACTGTATCGACAGCGCGATAATGAGCGACATCAATATCTCGGAGAAAAGGCCTTCTCTCATGGTGCGTGTCTCGTCATTGGTCACTGCCGGACACCTCCCATCTCATGTATGAATCAGAGATCGAAGACTCAAGGCCGATCTCCGGGGTCGTGCTGTAGCACGGCATTATCCAGAGAAGTGACGGACGGTGGGTCTTCAGCTCTGCCAGGAGGGCGCGGAAGCCGTCGCTGTACTGGGGCGATATTATCAGGATGAAGTCGCCCTGATCAGTGGAAGACATGTATTTTTCGAGGATGCCGGCGAAAGGCACCGCGTGCTTTCGAAGGTCGATGCCCGCGAGCATTATGCCGCGCTTGGTGACGGCGGCCGATCCCGGATCGGATTCCGAGACGACGGGGAGGTCAGACAGGATGTCACGGCCGTTCGTGATCAGGGAAGCGGGAATGTTCAGTTTTGCCAGTTCAAGAAGATATGTATAGGCAAGGCTGATCGCCGGTTCGAGGAGCTGGGTGGAGCCCTTGAGGTTATATGCCTCGAGGTTTACGAAGATATTGACCTTCTGTGCGCACGTTGACGCGTTCTGGTTGACCATTAGTTCGCCGACCCTGGCACTCGCCTTCCAGTTGATGCTCTTCATCGGGTCGTTCGGTCCGTATTCCCTGATGCCTGCGAGCGAGAACGGATCCGTAACGAGCGTTCTCCTGCACTGGAGCTCGCTTAAGGTGACGGACATCAGGATCTCCGTGATGCTTGTTTTCAGGACCTTCGGAAGCACCATGAGGTTTGCGGCGTTATCGAAATCCTTAGTGAACCTTTCGAAAAGGAACATGTCAGAGGTGGTGATGCCGACTCTCGGGAACACGTAGTAGCCGCGCTTGCTGCACTTAACCTTGATGCGGCGCGTGTGCTTGGAAAACGGCTTCATCGTGAGCATGTCTTCACGGTACGTGAAGTCGGACGTCGGCGTCTTTAAGGTATCGTAGAACTTGAGTTCAAGGGGCGTCGCGAACTTGAGGATGATGAAAGGAAGCGGCAGGCGCTTCTTGTTTTCGACCACCTCGATCAGCTCGATGTCCTCGCCGCAGTCGGCTATGTTCTTTGAGAAATCGACCTTGAGGCGGAGGTTATCGAGCGCATGTTTGCGGTAGTAGACGATCTCTACCAAAACAACCGCGATCAGTATTCCGATGAGAACCAGAACTTCCATTGATGTTTATCTGGTGAAATCTTCGGTGGGGCACGGTACTTCGTCTAAGATCCTGCCCATGAGTTCTTCGGCCACGTCGCGCTTTGAAAGGAACTTCACGTCCTTCGAGACGGCCCTTTGGAGCCTTACTGTCAGACGGTGCGCCAAAACGGGCACTGCGAGCGCCTTGAAGTCATCGGGGATGCAGTTTGTCCTGTCGCGTACGAAAGCCCTTGCCTTGGCCGCAGCGACAAATGCGAGGAGTGCGCGGGGGCTTGCTCCGACTGCAATGTCATCAGATTCCCTGGTTGCTTCAACGATCTTAGCCGCATAGTCGTACAGGAGGTCGGAAACGAAGATCTTCTTGACCTGCTCCTGCATTTGGGCAAGCTCTTCTTTTGTCGTGACGGGTGTAAGCGTGTCGAGCGGGTCCTCTGTCGCAAAGCGCTTGAGGATGTCTATGCTTTCGCCGTGCGTAGGATAGTCCATCTTTATCATCATGAGGAAACGGTCGAGCTGCGCCTCGGGAAGCGGGAAAGTGCCCTGTGATTCGACCGGGTTCTGTGTCGCGATTACGAGGAAAGGAAGGTCGAGTTTTTTGGTGTCGCCGTCGACCGTAACCTGCTTTTCCTCCATGCACTCGAGAAGGCTCGACTGTGTCCTTGCGGTCGCGCGGTTGATCTCGTCGGCCAGCAGGATGTTTGTGAAGATGGGGCCCTTTCTGAAAACAAAGGAATTTGCCTGGCGGTCGAAAAAGTTGATGCCCGTCAGGTCGGAAGGCAGAAGGTCGATCGTGAACTGAACGCGCTTGAAGTCAAGGTCGAGCGATGCGGCCAAAGCCTTTGCGGTCTTTGTCTTGCCGGTTCCCGGAACGTCCTCTAAGAGCACGTGTCCGCCGACCAGAAGAGAGATCAGCAAAAGCTCGATCTGGTCGTCTTTTCCTACTATGACCTTGTTGACGTTTTTGAGTATCTTTTCGGAGAATGAGTTCATAAAAGTACCTTTCCGCAGACCGCCGGGCGGAGCGTTTTTTTGTTTGTTTAATTATACATTGTCGCGCGCATATATGTATGGGGGCAAAATCAAGAAAAAGGGGTGTGGAAAGTTTAGCGGAATACATTCGCCGTTACAAGATTACCTGTAAGCTCCTCTGTTTGACGCAAGAGAGAGGAGGTAACAGGTAATAAGTGGCAAAAAACGGCAAGATTACCTGTAAGCTCCTCTGTTTGACGCAAAAGAGAGGAGATAACAGGTACTCGGCAGCGCGGCAAACAAAAAGTCCGGCACCAAGATCGGAACCGGACTTTCAAAACTATTCAAGAGAGTGCAATTGCTGTGCGAGCGTCTTCCGCAGACGCTTTAGCGGCGAGGACTAAGCGAACACAACAATTCACTATCACCAGTCAAACGTTATAGTGAAATTGGTCATCGGCGCGAAGCACTTCTCGGGCGTAAGGAAGGAGAAGCTGTCCTTGATCATCTTGAAGTCATCGTTCTCCATCTTCGTGATGAGACCATAGTAATCATTGCCTTTGATGTTGCAGTGGATCACATAAGCATGCCATCTGTCTTCCGTATCGATCTTGTCGCCGTAAGCGTTAGCCATATAGGCAGCCTGATAAGCGACGTACTCTTCTTCGGGCTTGCGCTTGTAAAGATCCCTGTAAGCCTCAGGCGTGATCCAGCCGTTGATCACCTCGTCCACATAGTTGTTCATCTTGGGGAAGACGATCTTTCTGACGCCGCCGTTCAGGACTGTGCCGTCTGTGTCCGCAACCTTGAAATAGTAAACATCCTGGCCGTTTTCGTGGAATGTCTCATATGCAACGACAAGTACTTCGGCGATGCCTGCGCGGCCTGCCTCGACTTCCTCAACGAACTTGTTCCAGAGGCCTGCGAAAAGAGCGAACTTGGCTTTCTGGCCGGCAACTTTATCCTTGGGGATCGGCTCATATTTGAGGCTATTGAGGCCTGGCCTTTTCTTGTCGACTTCTTTGAGCTTGTCGTACATATTGGCCTTCTCTTTATCTTCCACATACCAGATTCCGTAAGGATCGAAAATGGTTCCGATCAGCTCTCTGTCCATCTTGTTTTTCCAAGCTTCAAGACCTTCGCTTGCAATGTCTGCGAAGAATGTTCCGAGCGTCGGATCCTCATCGGTCGAGCCATACTTCTTCCTGAAATCAGCAGTGTTTTTGTAGTGCTTCAGGTGTTCAAAATCAAAGCCTTCCATACAATTTCTCCTTTTGTTTTTCATGGGAAAAGAACGCCTTCAGCGCGCAGATCACCCAATCGGATTATATTACATAAACTAATCCTCACAAAATGGAACGATAACGTTGGAAATAGATTTCAGCGCTTTTCCTTAAATTCGCAGTACTTGTGCTTTTCGTTTTTGTCGCGGTACAGGATAACGCCTTCGACGTGGCCGTTTTCGTCATCGGAAACAGTGTAGGAGTCATCGTAGAGCTTTATCCATTTGCCGTTGTACCAGCCCTTGTACTGGTAGTTTTTCATGATGACATATACGTATTTGCCGTTATATTTTTTGCCATAGGCCTGCTTGACCTTGGACCAGCCCTTGGGGATGGATGAAGGCTTCTTTGCGGGCTTCGGGGTGGCTGTAGCACCCGCCTTGCCGGTCACGGTCGAATTGGTGGTGGATTCCTCAGTTGCGGTGACTTCTTCAGAGACAGTCGGCTCCTCAGTGGTAGTCGTTTCTTCTGAAGTAGTTGTGGTCTCTTCAGTAGTCGCTTCCGTGGTGGTAGTTTCCTCAGATTCTGTGGCCGTGGGAACTGTCGGCTTTTCGGTCTGATTGATCAGGCCCTTGAAAAGATCGCAAGAGGTCAGGGAAAGAAGCATAGAGGAGGCCATGACCGCGGCCAATATGCGTTTGTTCATAATCATACCAACCTTTCTGCCGGACGGAGGCTCTTATCCTTCCTTCGGAGCGGCACTGTCTTTACCCCAGTTGCAGACGTTTTCGAGCGGGAGGGGCTTTGCGTAGTAGTATCCCTGGAAACTCTCGACGTTGAACTGCTGGAGGATGTCCCTCATCTCGGAGGTCTCGATTCCTTCAACGCAGACCTTTGCGCCGAAAAGCGAAGCGAGGCCTGCGAAATACCTGATGAGCTCCCTGTCCTGGGAATTCTGCTCGATATGAGAGACAAAGCCCTTGTCGATCTTGATGATGTCCAGAGGGAGCTCCTTGACGATGCCGACGGAAGAGAAGCCCGTGCCGAAATCGTCGAGCGCGATCAGGACGCCCCTTGATTTGAGGCTTGCCGTAACGTTCTTGAGGAGCTTGATGTCGAGGAGCCTGCATCGCTCGGTGACCTCGAAGCAGAGGTGTTCCGGCGGGTATCCCAGCTCGTTCAGGATGCGCAGTACCATGTCAACGAAATCAGGCTTTTGCAGCTGCGTGTATGACAGGTTAATGTTGATCACGAAGTTCGGGAACTTCTGGCGGATCTTTTTCGCGGCGTAGATCGCTTCTCTGATGATCCATTCGCCGAGTTCGGGGAAAAGGGGATCGGATTCGAGGAGCGGGATGAACTGGTCCGGCGGGACCATTCCGTATTTGTCGTTTTTCCATCTGAGCAGCGCTTCTGCGGAGATCAGCTTTTCGGTCTTTGCGTCGACCACGGGCTGGTAGAGGAGGTAGAAACCCCTGTAGCCGTGCATTATCGAGGCGCGGATAGCGTGGAGCTTTTCGAGCCTGTGGACATTGTTATCGTTGAGGTCGTTGTGGAAGACGACCAGGTCGCCCTGATGGCGCGACTTTGATTCGCTGTATGCGAAGTTCAGGCATGCGTAGATCGTCTGGGAGTCAGAGTTAAACTGCTCGAGCTTCAGCGCGCCGCCGTTGACTTCGAGAAGGATCTTCTTGCCGTCGACCTCAAACGCTTCCCTGAAATAGTTGCGGAATCCGTTGTATCTTTCCCTGATGTCATCTTCTGACAGTGTGTTTGTGATGACGGCGAACTTGGTTCCGTCGATCCTGTAGCAGTTGCCGCTGTTACCTGTCGTTTCGAATACTTTTCGCGCATATAGCTGGAGTACGCGGTTGCCGAAATGGTAGCCGTGGACTTCGTTTATCTCGGAGAATTTGCTGATGCCGACGATGAGCACATAGACGGAGACGTTTCGCTTGATGCAGCTTTCGAGATCGTCGAAGAATCCGTACTGGTTGCGAAGACCCGTCAGCGTGTCGATGTGTCCCTGGGTCGTGTGGTTGCGGATCGTGCCTACGAAGTAATCGGGCTCGCCTGCATTATCTCTTAATACGATGCCTTTGCAGGTGCAGACGTCGTACATGCCGTTAGTCCTTCTGACGCGGTACTGCATGTCGTGTCCGGATGCATTGCCTCCGAAGATCTCGTTGATGCCCTTGTGATAAGCTTCCCTGTCATCGGGATGGATGAAGTTCTCCCAGATGTCGCCTGCACCGTACATGTATTCAGAAGGAAGGCCGTATGCGTCGACTGCGTTCTTGGACCACTTTGAGAAGTCGTATTTCATGTCGCAGAGATATACGTAGGTGCCGTCGGAAACAATGTCATAAGACTTGTAGAGCGCGTCCAGAAGCTTTCTTCTCTCTTCGGTGATCGTCCTCTCGGCGGACTTTTCCTTCATCGAACGGCTCTCGCCGAGGAGCTTGATCTCCTTGAGGCGCTTCTTGTCCTCGTACATGCGGTCATCGGCACGCTTGAAGATCTCTTCGACCGAGGTATCGGACATGGACTGATATTCTGCCAGACCCAAAGCAACCACGGGGCCGGAGCCTATGCGGATGTTGTCTTCGACTTGTTTTCTGAATATCGTGATCAGATTGTCGCGTTCAACGTAATCCAGGCCTCTCAGGATTATCACGAACTCATCGCCGCCGATCCTGAATACCGGGCTGTGCGAGAACAATCGGCAGATCAGCCTGCAGGAAGTCTTGATGTATTCGTCGCCTGCGGCATGGCCCTGCGTATCGTTGATCAGCTTGAGGTCGTTCAAGTCGCAGATCGCGATGCAGAAAGGCTCGGCCTTGTGCTCGTCCATCTCTTTCTGAAGGTTTTTCTCGAATTCCTTGTAAGCGGTCTTGTTCCTTGTGCTCGTCAGGCTGTCCTTGCGGGCGATCTCGTTTGCAAGAGTGAGCGCCTGGAGGTGCTCCTGTTCTCTCTTGACATACTCTTCGCGGTTCTCGATGCAGATTATGAAATGCGTCTTGTCCGCAGACCAGCTGACCGTCATCCTCGTGTACTGGGGCTCTCCGTTGCCTACGACCATGCGGTAGTCCTGGACCAACTGTGTGCCGTTTTCGAGCTGTGAGATCAGATTGTCCTTGTCGAGGAAACGTTTGATGCGCTCCCTGTCATCGGGAAATATGACCTTGTCGGTGTTCTTTTCGGCCACGGTGAAAAACGCTTCGCCTTCCTCCTGGACCTCAAGTTCGCCGTAGATCTTGCGGGTTGCGAATTCCATGTAGTGCTGGGTGTTGATGTCAACGTAATAGATCAGGTCATACTGGGCCGCGAGGGTTACCGCGATGTGCGTATATGTGGAGCTCTTCTGAATGCTTTCCGAAAGCTTTGCTCTCTCCTGGACTTCATCGTCGATGTTCTCGATGCACACGATGATGTGCTTCCTGTCGCTCGACATGATCTCGGTATGCCTGATGTGCTTTACCTGTTCGTTTACGACAAGGCGCCATTCCTCGGAGAACGAGTTCCTGTGCTTCAGGTTGGCGATCATGGTGTCCTTATAGTGGAGCCTGGTGGCCTTTGCCTGATCGTCAGGGTGCACGTACTTGCGGATGCTCCTTCTGCTGTCGGCGAAAAAGTCCTTGCCGGTAGCGGGAACATTGAGCTTCTTGTAAGCATCGGTAGAGGAGATCTCGATGTAGGTGTTCGTATCGAGATCGATGTAATACAGGGTGTCATACTGTCCGGCGAGGCTCGCGGTTATCTGGTTGAAGACTTCCTTCTGGCGCGCGGTCTCTTTTTCTTCGTCCCTGCGGCGGTGTTCCTCATCGATGTTGATGACGCCCAGGATGAAGTAGTCGCTCTCATCTTCAAAGCCTCTGATCAGTCTCAGGGAATGCCATGTCGGGACGCCGTCGATCACGAGACGGTATTCAATGTTCAGCGAGCCGCCTTTCTCGATCATGCTGAGGAGGTTTTCCTTCTGGATGTCCTCAATGAAAATGTGCTGGTCTTCTTTATAGACGACCTTTTTGCAGTCGCGGATTATGTTCTTGAAAAAATCGTCGCCGCCCTGCTCGAGATCAAGTGAATGGAACTTGGGGTTAACGGAGTACCAGCAGTACTCGTTCGTGACAGCATTGACGTAATAGACGCTCGAATAGTCCGTCAGAAGTGATTCGGATATCTTTTTGAAAATGTCGTCCTGCCTTGTCATAAACGCCCCTTGTGCCCACATGATAGTGATACAAGTTAATTATAGTATATGAAAAGTTAAATTACTTTAACATATCTGTTAATAAGCCCCACCTAAGCCGTAAATACATTTACAATGTTGTCATCTGATCGGAGGGGACCGGTAAGGAAGATGCTGAAGATATCTCTTTTTGCAGCGGTAATAGGCCACATCCTGTGCGGGATATGCGACTGCCTTTTAAGCTACGGCCCTAAAGGCAGGCTCGATCTCAAATGCATCAAGACTCCCGAATTGATGAAAAGGGAGTTTTCCCGCATGCCGCCGTCAAACCCGATGTGCTCGGTTATCCTGGGAACCTTCTCGATAATGCTCTTCGCGTTCGGCTATCTAGCCGTTTCCAACTGGATGTTCGGCCACTCGAAGTTCTGCGGCACGATCATGCTGATCTCGTCCGTGGTCTTCATCGTTCCGATCGTTGTCCATCATGTGATCTGCGGCTTCGTCGAATGGTTTTACATAAAGATGGAGAGGACCGTTGAGGCAAGAGACGCCGTCCTAACTTTCCAGAAACAGACGGTATCTGCCATGATCGCGGGCTATTTCGGGCTCTTCGCTTTTGCCATGACGCTCCTTGTCGGCATTGCGACGGGGCAGACGAACCTTCCCTGGTGGGCGTGCTTTTTCAATACGGTCCCGCTGTTCCTTATCATGCTGCCGACAAAAATACCCGCTAAGGGAAACATAGCGGGCGTGATAATGTTTGCGGCACTTCTTATATTTTTGTGGTGATCAGGCGTTTCCGTCTTTCTTTTCGCAGGTCTTTGCGTGCGCCTTTACGGCGTCAAAAGTCTCATCGCTGATGTAGTGCTCGATGCGGCAAGCATCCTCTGCGGCGATCTTCGGGTCAACTCCCAGGTTGATGAAAAGCTGAGTGAGAATGGTGTGGCGCTCGTAGATCCTCTTTGCGTGGATCTCGCCGGCCTTCGTGAGCTTGAGGAATCCGTTGGGGTCGTTCTTTACGAGACCTTCCTCGCGCAGCAGTCCAAGCGCGCGGGAAACAGACGGCTTTGAAAAACCCATGTATTCGCCGACGTCGATCGCGCGGACTTCGTCGGATTTCTGTGAAAGGACGTATATTGTCTCGAGATACATCTCGCCGGATTCCTGTAAAGCCATATGAGACTCCTTAATTTAAAAGAATAACTTTAGAGTACCATAACTCCCGGCTAATTAAAACAGAATGACAAGAGTTCTTTATAATTGGGCAAGACACTTGACGAGTTAGCATAGGCTAATTATAATTGCGGTGGTTAGTGAAGGCTAACCAACATTTTTGCGCTTTGGGTTAGTCAAAACTAACCGTGGCGGACAAAGGGGGAACAGCATGATGCCTTTGTGTTATGCAGAGCAGGATCAGCCCCAGATCATAAAGAAGATCGGGGGGACTCCCGAAGTGAAGCAGCATCTTGCAGATATGGGCTTCACGGTCGGAGGCGAAGTCAGCGTGGTGAGCGCCATCGGCGAGAACCTGATAGTCAAGGTCAAGGAAAGCCGCGTTGCAGTCAGCCAGGAATTAGCAAGGAAAATAATGATCTAGGAGGAATGAAAAGTGAGGACATTAAGACAGGTAAAGGTGGGCGAGACAGTAAAAGTCGCAAAGCTCACCGGCGAGGGTGCGGTAAAGCGCAGGATCATGGACATGGGTATCACAAAGGGTGTTGAGATCTACGTCCGCAAAGTGGCTCCGCTCGGCGACCCGGTCGAGGTCACCGTAAGAGGCTACGAGCTCTCGCTCCGTAAAGCGGATGCAGAAATGGTAGAAGTCGAGTGAGTGTGCCTCCTCGCTTAGTCCTCCGCGCTTCGCTTGTGCGGAAGACGCTCGGAGTCACAGCTCACTCTCTCGTGTAAAAGCGGAGATGTTTTGAAATTAATAATGGAGGAACAATTAATACATGGCAAGTTCAGAGATCAAGATAGCGTTAGCGGGTAACCCGAACAGCGGTAAGACCACGCTCTTTAACGCACTGACAGGTTCCAACCAGTTCGTAGGTAACTGGCCGGGCGTAACTGTCGAAAAGAAAGAAGGTAAGCTCAAAAAGCACGACGGCGTAACGGTAACCGACCTTCCGGGTATCTATTCGCTGTCGCCTTATACATTGGAGGAAGTCGTCGCACGTAACTATCTCATCAACGAGAATCCCGACGTTATCCTCAACATCGTTGACGGAACGAATCTCGAGCGTAACCTCTATCTCACGACACAGCTCACCGAACTGGGCATCCCGGTCGTCATGGCTGTCAACATGATCGACATCGTCAACAAGAACGGCGACAAGATCAATCTCGAAGCTCTTTCCGAGCAGATGGGCTGCAAGGCAGTCGCTATCTCAGCTCTCAAGGGTACGGGCATCATGGAGGCTGCAGAGGAAGCGATCAAGGCTGCAAAGAGCACCAAGACGATTCCGCCACATACGTTCTCAGGCCCCGTTGAGCATGCTCTGGCTCACATCGAGGAGTTCGCTCTCCACGACATGAACGAGGACAAGCAGAGATGGTATGCGATCAAGATCTTCGAGCGTGACGAGAAGGTCATCGCAAAGCTCGGCCTTTCAAAAGAGAAGATCGATCACATCGAAAAGGACATCGTTGCAGCAGAAAAGGAACTCGATGACGATGCAGAGTCCATCATCACAAACGAGAGATATGTTTACATCGCTTCAATCATCAAGAGCTGCTACAAGAAAAAGTCGGCAGCTAAATCTTCCACATCGGACAAGATCGACAGGATCGTAACCAACAGGTTCCTTGCACTCCCGATCTTTGCGCTCATCATGTGGGCCGTTTACTACATCGCAATGTCAGCTTTCGGCGCGAGTGCGACCGACTTCACCAACGACAACATCTTCGGTGACGGCTGGTACCTTTTTGGTATCGGACGTGCCGCATATGATGCCCAGGTTGACGAATGGGCAGGCAAGAACGTCTTCACCGATGAGGTTAAGGCTGTTATCGAAGCAGGTGTCGAAAAGGACGTTACAGGTGCAGAGAACCTCAAGGGCGACTTCGAGGATGCTGATTTCGGCGCTTTCGAAGAAGACTTCGGTTTCTATGCTGATGAGTTTGAAGAGAAGGGCCTGGATCTCGCAGGTGCCCTCACCGCATCAGGCGCACTCGACGAAGAAGGCGAGTTCACATCTCCCGACATGGCTGAAGTCGAAGGCGCGATCTTCGTACCCAGCATCCCTGACCTTGTAAGTTCAGGACTCGAAAAGGCAGGCGCAAATGAGTTCGTAACAGGTCTCGTAGTCGACGGTATCGTCGGAGGCGTAGGCGCTGTTCTCGGATTCGTTCCCCAGATGCTCGTTCTCTTCTTCCTGCTCGCATTCCTCGAGTCATGCGGATACATGGCAAGAGTTGCATTCGTTCTCGACCGTATCTTCAGAAGATTCGGTCTTTCGGGAAAGTCTTTCATCCCGATGCTCGTATCTTCAGGATGCGGCGTTCCGGGTATCATGGCATCACGTACGATCGAGAGTGACCGTGACCGCAAGATGACCATCATGACAACAACATTCATCCCCTGCGGAGCAAAGCTCCCCATCATCGCCCTCATTACGGCTGCTCTGTTCAGACACTCGCTCTTCGATGGCGCATGGGTTGCACCCGCATGCTATTTCATTGGTGTAGCCGCAGTCATCATCTCAGGTATCCTTCTCAAGAAGACCAAGATGTTCGCAGGCGATCCTGCTCCGTTCGTAATGGAGCTTCCTGCATACCACTGGCCTACACTCGGCAACCTCCTGAGATCCATGTGGGAGCGCGGCTGGTCCTTCATCAAGAAGGCAGGAACTGTCATCCTCATTTCATCGATCCTCATCTGGCTCGGTAAGGTATTCGGTAATACAGAAGCAGGCTTTGGTTTCGATCCTGATATGGAGCTCGAGGCTTCAGTCCTCGGAATCATCGGCGGCGCGATCAAGTGGATCTTCGCTCCCATCGGATTTGCAAATATCAAGGCAACCATTGCAACGATCATGGGCCTTGTTGCAAAGGAAGAAGTTGTCGGCGTATTCGGCGTCCTGGATTTCGAAGGACTCAATGCTCTCGCAGGCTTCTCATTCCTCATCTTCAACCTTCTCTGCGCACCCTGCTTCGCAGCTATCGGTGCCATCAAGCGTGAGATGAACTCGGCAAAGTGGACATGGTTCGCTATCGGATATCAGTGCGTATTCGCATATGCTATCTCGCTCATCGTATATCAGTTCGGACTTCTCTTCACAGGAGCAGTCAACGTTGTCGGACTTGTTTTCGCGATCGCAGTACTCGCATTCCTCATCTTCCTCCTGGTAAGACCCGCGAAGAAGTACACAGGCGCGATCAAGGCAGACGTAAAGGTTAGTTAAGAGGCAACAATATGCTGGAATGGATTTACTCGAACATGGCAAACATCCTGATAATCGCAGCGGTTTTAGGCATAGTTACGCTTGCGATCATCAGCATGATCCGCGACAAAAAGGCGGGAAAGAGTTCCTGCGGCTGCGGATGCGCCAACTGCGCCATGGCGGGTAAATGCCATTCCGGCAAAGTTACAAAGAAAGCATAATACCTCCTTTATACATTCCATCCATCAGAAAGGGTTGCTCTAAGCCGGCAACCCTTTTCCATTGAGGTGAAGAGGTTTGTTTACTGGTGTGTGTTCGCGTTTAGGGACACGAAAATGCGCAAAATCGTGCCCCAAAACGTGAATCAGGAGTGATATTCACGAAATGGGACACGGAATTGGCGAAAAACGTGCCCCTAAACGTGAACATGATGCAGGGACAAGGTCACTGATTGAAATTAAGCATCGTGCCGAAAACAACAGAATTAAGTTTTGCGGCAAGATAGCGAATGTCCAAAGTTAAGTCGTCATTGCTGTAAGTAAAGAAGACGTCCTGATCCAGCAACAGGCCGGATCCTGCATAAGTTCCACATTTAAGCGTGACGTCCCGCACATAGTTGTTGTAGTTCATTAAGCCGCAGTGTTCGTGAAACTTACACGTATCCAGTTCCGGGATTAACAAGACAAAATCAGGAAAAGCTGGTTTGTTCATGCCATTAAACCAGACCTCGGGCTCGTATTTAAACGGTATCCCGGCTTCTGTATAGAAAATCGCGATCTCGCGCTCAGCAGCGGAGCGGTAATTTATCCCGTTGAATGCGTAGGCGTTGGATTTTGAGTATTTATTGTTGGCATCTTCCTTGAGACTGTTAAAGAAATCTCTGTTCAAGACGATCTTGTCATAGCCCGTGTTCAAGGTTCTGGTAATCTTTGGCAGATCATATTCAGGGACCGGCTTTAAGAAGTTATGTTTCCAGATAGCCTCATAGATCTGCAGTTTTTCTTCCAGCTCGCTTCGGAGGAGCATGATCTTGTAGTACTTGTCGCCTGCCGGAGAATCTAAGTTGTATCTGTGATTACCCACAACAAAGCGCGTTATCGTCTTGCCCCTGGATTTTTGCTCATGCATGCTGACGGGAGGCAGCAATTCCAGTTGCCGGCGGCAGTAGTTGATCTTAAGAGCCAGATACTCTTGCGGAATGTATGTGTCAAAGTATTTCATAAGATGATTCTACAAGCTCAGGCGGCGGAAACAACCGACAAAAACCGACAATTTCAGACAATGCTTCTTCCGGAAAAATGCGTAAAAACGGGTTTCTTGAGTGGGTAAAGTAAAATAAATAAACACTATGTATTTCCGGATAATCGTGGTGACGAAACGGGACACGATATTTGGGAAAAACGTGTTCCAAAACGTGAATCAGGAGTGATATTCACGAAATGGGACACGGAATCAGCGAAAAACGTGTCCCAAAACGTGAATCAGGAGTGATATTCACAAAATGGGACACGGAATTGGCGAAAAACGTGACCCAAAACGTGAACACCCCGCTTCGGCAAGGCAAAAAGCATTGGCCTGACGCACCAAAGCAGCACTTTTACAAATCCCGATATAATGACATAATTTTGGCATAACTCACTCGTAAGATAAGGCCGTGGAGGGAGAAATATGCCGTACAGGATCCTTATAGTCGAAGATATGCAGGAGCTTCTGGATAACGTCTGCGCTTTTTTCCGCGAGGAAGGCAAGGACATTCTGGAAGTGGTCAGCTGCTCAGACGGTGACGAAGCACTTGCAAAAGTCACTGACGAGGACTTCGACCTCATGATCCTGGACATAATGCTCCCCGGGGCGTCAGGGTTTGACATCTGCAGGGCAGCCCGCAAAAAGGGCAGCTGCCCGGTCATCCTCCTGACCGCGCTCGGATCCGACGAAAACATCATGAAGGGGTATGAATTAGGGTGCGACGATTACGTCGTCAAGCCTTTCGTCATGCGCCATCTCTACGCCAAAAGCCTTGCCCTTCTCAAGCGCGCGAAAAGGGAAGCTATAGGCGAGATGCTCTCGTGCGGTGCCATAAAACTGGACAAACGGACACTGAACGTCACCGTAAACGGCCGCGAGATCTATCTCAATTCGAAAGAGTATGCGCTGCTCTTCTACCTGCTGACGAACAAGGACTGCATCCTCACGAGACAGGCCATATTGGACCACGTGTGGGACGACAATTTCGACGTCAGCGACAGGGTGGTGGACAACACGATCAGAAGGCTCAGGAATGCTCTGGGCGAGGCGTCTTCGCAGGTCAAAACGGTGTTCGGAAGGGGCTACAAGCTCACGGAAGGGAAATGACCATGAAAACGCGTAAAAGAATAAAGAAACCAAACTTCATAATCTCGTACTGCCAGTGCCTGGCCGTCGTGGCGGCGTTCCTGGCACTCGCAGGACTGCTGATCTACGGCAGCAAGGCATCGGAGTACGGCAGCACCGCCATGAGGCTGAGCAGCACTTCGGTAGCGGCAGTGAACGGGAACATTACCCTCGCACTGAACAAAGAGAAAGTAACATCCCAGGATATCGCCAAGCTCAAGCAGCAGTTACTCTGGCACTATTCAGCGACGGGACAGCTTTTCGAGGTGTATTACAACCAAAAGATGGTTGCGGATTCATCCAGGACGATGATCATGCACTATTCGCCTGAGACTTCTGACGGGGATTCGCAGTTATACTTTTTGGAATTGGCAGACCCGAAGTATCTGCAGTACTTTGACATACCTGAAGTACTGAAATACAAAGCGGTCGTTCCCGTTATCGATTACATCGACGGACCGGTTCTCAGCCCCAAATACGATGAGCAGCCGGTGATCGAGATCGCCGTAAGAGAGGGCTATATCAATCTTGAAACCGGAAAGTTCATACCGGTCTCAGTCTATGTCTATGACACACAGGATAACCAGTCGCTTAACACTGCAAAAGTTACCGTCAACATTCCCGTTGACAAGAACAGTCCGGAACTTAAGGGTTATGAGTATATAAAAGTCACCGGCACTGACAGAGACGGCTATGGCGGATCGATCGAAGGCTATGAGGGCGCAGCCCCGGATTACAGCGGACAAGGAGTCGCGATAAACGATTACGGTGTCAATTTCGGCTATAAATCCACTGACATAAAAGTCATTCCTTTTGATGAGGCATACAAGACGCAGGTCACTGTCTTCAACTGGATCCTGGTTGTCCTGATAATTGCCCTGTCGCTCATCCCCGCATCGTTCCTCTACAACCGCAGAAAGAGCAACTACGAGATCTTCGAGTACAGAAGAAAGACCACCGATGCGATGGCTCACGACCTGAAGACCCCGATGGCCGCGATCCTCACATATGCGGAGAACCTTGAAAACCATACCGGCGGAGACCAGCAGGAATACTACGTCTCCAAGATCTCCGAGAAGGTCTGGCAGATGAATAAGATGGTCAACTCCATGCTCGATTTTTCACGCGGCGAAAACGCAGACGTCAAGGTCAGCAGATCCCCGGTCGACATAGGCGCCGTTATCTCTGAAGCCGTTGCCGAAAACGAGCACGAGATCTCTAAAAGAAACCTCAAGGTCAACTTTGCCAAGAGCGAAGTGACAGTAAATACCGACAAGGCTTTGTTCGCGCAGGCCATTGGTAACCTCATCAACAACGCCGCGCTCTATTCAAAGCAAGACAGCGCGATCGACATCACCTGTGACAAGAGCAGCATCGTCATTACCAACGTCTCCGCCGAGACGATAGAGAACGCCGAGGACCTGAAAAAGCCCTTCGCGAAAGGCTCTGAATCCCGCAAGAACATGGGCACCGGCTTGGGATTGGCCATTGCCGAAAACAACCTCGTGCTGCTGGGTTACAAGCTTGACGTAAAGAGTGAAGGCGGCAATTTTGTTGTGACGGTTACTTTGTGAGTATCCTTCATCTGATCTCACGCCCCGGCCGGTTTTGCCCCGCCGGGGCTTTTTATGTGTTTCTCATACACGCAAATCTCACCGTTTTTTTACAATTGTTTAACACAAGCCTGATTTGAGAAGGTAAAATAAAGGGTAACTCTAAAAATAGGGGGCACCATGGACGGCGGGAGCTCGAAAAAGACAATAACTTTCGAAGAGATCGCGCTAGCGCTCGCGAAAGATTACGACAGCATATTCGTTATCCACTCGAACGATGACAGTTATGTCGAGTATATTGTCGAGGGCGAGAATAAGACGCTTGTACAGAGAAATGCGGGTGACGATTTCTACGGAGCCGTCGTAAAGAATGCACGTATCCAGGTATATCCCGAAGATCAGGAATATTTCTTGGCCGCGTTCAAAAAGGAGACCGTGACAGAGGTCCTGAAGAACGGCAGGTCTTTCACGGTCAAATACAGACTGATGGTGGACGGAGTGCCAAGATTCCATTACCTAAAGACCATCAAGGGCGCGGAAGACAAGATCATAATTGGCGTCAGGAACATTGACGCGCAGAGAAGAAGAGAGCTCGCGAACGAAGAGAAGATGCTGACATACAGCCGTATCGCGGGAGCACTGGCCAGCCGTTACGAAGTAATCTATTACATCAACATCAATACGGACGAATATACGGTATACAGCGCCAGTGACGTTTACGCGCAGCTCGGAACTGCCAGGAGCGGCACTGATTTTTTTGCCGACATGGCCAGTGACGTTCCGAAGATCATCTACGGGGAAGATGTTGACTATCTTTTGAAAGAGCTTGAGAAAAAGACTCTCATGAAGCATCTTGAGAGGACCGGCCTTGTATCGATGAAGTACAGGCAAAAGTTAGGCGACGACATCAAGTTCGTAACGATGAACATCGTCCGTCCGAAGAACGACCCCGATCACATCGTCATGGGTGTCGTTAACGTCGATGAACAGACAAAGCGTGAGCAGACTCTCATGGAAGAGAGCGAGCTCTTCAACAACGTCGCGATGGCTTTGGCTTCAAGATATGAAGTCATTTACCGCGTAAACCTGATAACGAATGAATACTATGAATTCAGCTCAAGCGACAAGTACACGAAGCTTGAAGTAGGCAACAGGGGAGCAGATTTCTTTGCTGACTCGCAGACCAACATGAGGAAGGACATCTATGAGGAAGACTATCCCATGATGAGCCAGGCGATGGTCAAGGAGAACATCCTGTTGCAGCTGGATAAGTTCAACAACAAGCTGTTCCTGAATTACAGGCTCATGCTTGACGGCAAACCGCAGTACGTGTCTTTGGTAATAATGAGGATCAACGACGGCGACGATTTCATCATCGTTGCAGTCGAAAACATAGACAAAGCCAAGAAGCGCGAGCTTGAATTCGAGGCAAAGATCGGCTCGGCTATCGACATGGCAAACAAGGACGCACTGACCAATGTCAAGAACAAGCATGCGTATGTTAATACCGAGATCCAGATAGACAATGAGATCGCGATAAAGACCGAAGGACTTGAGTTTGCGATCGTGGTCTGCGACATCAACGGACTCAAGCAGATCAACGATACCGAGGGCCACAGCGCGGGCGACAAGTACATCAAGGATGCCTGCGCGATAATCTGTGAGATCTTCGATCACAGCCCGGTATTCAGGATCGGCGGCGATGAGTTTGCCATCGTCCTGAGAGGCTCGGATTACGAGAACAGATATGACCTGCTCAAGCGGTTCTATAACATCCAGGTCGACCACAAGAATGAGCAGCTCGTAACGCTCGCGTACGGCATGGCGGAGTACATGCCGGATATCGACATGAGGGTGCAGGATGTCTTTGAGCGCGCTGACAATCTCATGTACGCGAACAAGAAGAGGTTCAAGGAACAGCCCATAAACGAAGAAGCTCAGACTGCCATGACCTATTCGTTCATCACGTTCTACGAGCTTTACGAGCAGCTGTTGTCTGCACTGAACGATTTCGAAAAGGCCGACGTAAAGCGCATCACCGAGCTCCTTACCAAGATCGGTCTGATGTTCAGGCTCAGCAAGGGCGTCACCACGGTATACAGAAACCCGAAGGAAGAGAAGGAAGGCAAAGGCGAGGCCTTCATCGCGTTTGACCTGCATAAGGGCGGGAAAGAGGTAATGAGCCTCAGGGCCGTCACGTCCGTCATGACGATCACGAAATCGACCGTATACATGACGGAAGATGAAGAGCCTTTGAGTTCTGAAGAGATGGGCAAGCTCGAACTCGTAATGAGGACGGTAATAAGCTTCGTCAGCCGCAACAAGATGAGGGACGTCGTTTACGAGCTCGCGTATTTCGATGAGCAGGGCTATCCGAACCTGAGGAACCTTAACCGCGAGCTGGTAAGGATCGTCCAGAACGGTACATTCTCCGACAAGGTCGCAATACGCTATAATCTCCGTCACTTCTCGCTCTTAAACCAGGAGTTCGGAAGGGAAGCCGGCGACCGCATAATCAAGCAGCATTATGAAGGTCTTATGAGCATCCTCGGTAAAGACGGCTACATAGGAAGGCTCGGAGGCGACAACTTCGTCTGCATAGGCCCGAAGGATAAGGTCAAAGAGATCGCTGATTACCTTAACGAGGCCGTGTTAAGGATCGATGAATACAGCAGCGTCAAGGTGCCTTCAAGTGCGGGCGTCTTTGTTCCGGAAGAAGGATTCAAGCCTAAGGATCCCGGAGACATCATGGGACCCATCATCAGCGCGATGCGCGTGGCGCAGACAGCCGGCAGGGGAAGGATCATCTTCTTCAACGAAAACCTGATGGAGCAGAGGCAGAAGAACGCCAGGATCCAGCAGAAGCTCTCGGATGCGTTGGCTAACGAGGAATTCAGGCCGTTCTACCAGCCCAAGGTCAACGTAAAGACCGGCGAGATCGTCGGAGGCGAAGCGCTCTGCAGATGGTTCCACAAGGACAGGATCATTCCGCCCGGCGAGTTCATTCCCGCACTCGAACAGACGAGCGACATCTGCAAGCTCGATCTTTACATGCTCGAGCACGTTTGCCGCGACCAGCGCGCGTGGCTTGACGGCGGCGAAGGCAGGACGCTCGTTCCCATATCGATCAACTTCTCGAGGAAGAACATAATGAACATGGATCTTTCCAATACGATCGAGAAGATCCTGGATAAGTATAAGATCCCGCACGATGCGATCGAGATAGAACTTACCGAGACTACGACCGACGTTGAGTTTAACGACTTAAGACGCGTCGTTACCGAGCTTCACACCAAGGGCATAGCGTCCTCGGTCGATGATTTCGGCATGGGTTATTCTTCGCTCAATCTCCTGAAGGACATCCCCTGGAAGACCATTAAGATCGACAAGACCTTTGTCCCGGACGAAGAAGACGGCGAGAGCAGCGTTAAGCACAAGATGTTCTGCGGCGTTCTCACAATGGCGAAAAACTTAGGCTTTGACTGTGTTGTAGAGGGTGTTGAGACCAGGGAGCAGCTCAGTAAGATGAAAGAACTCGGTTGTGAAATCGTCCAGGGTTTCTATTATGACAAGCCGCTTCCTCTCGAAGAGTTTGAGGCCAGGCTGGCCATGAAGAAGTACAGGTAGTTTAGTGAGGGGGGCGCGATGAGGCCCCCCAATTCCATGTTTGGTTACCTGTTTTTTGAAAATGTGTTAAGAAACATAGATTTTAAACCTCGTTTAAGTTTCGGCTTCAGGCTTGTTTAAAGCGGGCCCGTTATACTTCTCCTAACGAACAGAGAATTACCCCTGATCGAGAGGAGTGAGACATATGAAAAATAAGACCATAAGAACACTATTGGCTATAGCACTGGCCATGTCATTCGCTCTGTCGTCTGCGGCATGCGCAAGGCAGGCGGGTGCGGGCACCGGGACGACCGGGGAGACCGAGTCAACGGCAAATGCACAGATCCGGGTAACACAGGAAATGAACAACTCCACCGGCGGCGAGCACGTGATCACGGCTGACGGACAGGCGGCGGAGTATTCAAACGTTAGCGTCACAAAGACGGGTGACTCTTCAAAGAACGATGAGGCAGATTTTTACGGCGATAACTCAGCTATTTTCGCGACAAACGGAGCAACGCTGACGCTTTCAAACATGGTCATCAACACGAACGGTACGCACGCGAATGCGGTCTTCTCATACGGCAAGGGGACCACGGTCAATGTAAGCAATTCCACCATTGAGACAACGGGCAATTGTTCAGGCGGGATCATGACGACCGGCGGCGGTACCATGAATGCGACGGATCTGACGGTCCACACGACCGGCAATTCGTCCGCGGCGATCAGATCGGATCGCGGAGGCGGAACCGTGACCGTGACCGGCGGCACTTACACCACCGACGGCACGGGGTCGCCTTCCATCTACTCAACGGCTGACATCACGGTCAACAATGCGACGCTGACATCGACTGCCTCGGAAGGCGTCGTGGTCGAGGGCAAGAACAGCGTAACGCTCAACAACGTGACGCTCAAGGCAGACAACACCGTTCACAACAGCGACAAATCAAGCTATTATAACGGCGTCATGATCTACCAGTCTATGTCGGGCGACGCGGACGAGGGTACCGCATCCTTCACGATGAAGGACGGCTCGTTCACCAATGCAAACGGCGACATCTTCTTCGTCAACAACACGGTTGCGACGATCAAGCTCGAAAACGTTTCCATCTCGAACAAGGACATAAACGGCGTCTTTTTAAGGGCCGCGGCGGCAGGCTGGGGCAATGAAGGCAGTAACGGCGGCAAGGTCAACCTGTTCATGATCAACCAGAAGGTCTATGGCGACATAGTCGTGGACAAGGTCTCAGGCCTCAACATGTACATGTCTTCAGGCTCGCTCTTTGAAGGCGCGGTAAATCCGGACAACGCGGGCGAGGTCTACATTGAGATCGAAAAAGGCTCCACATGGACCCTCACGGGTGATTCATACGTTACCTCGCTCACCTGTGACGCGGATTCCATAAAGCTCAACGGATACAAGCTCTATGTGAACGGCAAGGAATACACCGGGGGCACGGCATCCGAGGGCGAAGCTATCGTGTTCAAGACCGAGAGCTCCTCGGTTTCCCGCCCGGACGGAAGCGGATCCAATGACGGCCAGCCGCCCGAAAGGCCCAACGGCGAAAAGCCTTCCGGTGATCCGCCTTCAGGCGATCCTCCGGGAGATCCGCCGTCAGACGGCAGCGGCCAGCCCCCGGCCAAACCGGAAGAAAATGCCGATTAACATTGTTAAAAAGCTTGAAATCCCAAGGATTTCGGTTTTTACCCCCATCAGCCCCTGCTCCTCTCCCACTTCAAACAGCAGGGGCTTTTTTAGTGGGAATAAGTTCTGATCAGAACGAAAAATGAGACATTTTTGATGGCAATCAGCAAGAAAGTCCTTTGCCGATGGCTTATAATGTACCCATGGATAAAAAAGGACAGGATCAGATGAAAGTTATCGAAGATCAGACATTTGACCAAGAGCGTGCCCTGTACGGGAGCGATCAGGTTGAGGCTGTGAGATGCCGCTTTGGCGGGCCCGCGGACGGCGAGAGCGCCTTCAAGGAGAGCAGCGGCATAGTTGCCAGGGAGTGTTACTTCAACCTGAGGTATCCGTTCTGGCATGACCACGGTCTGAAGATCGAAGACTGCGAGATGACGGCACTCTGCCGTGCGGCGATCTGGTATTCGGACGGCATTGAGATAAAGAACACCAAAATGCACGGTATCAAGGCTTTGAGAGAGTGCAGGGACGTAAAGATAGAATCTAGCGACATCGTTTCGCCCGAGTTCGGGTGGTCTGTCAGCGGTCTGGAGATGAAGGAGTCGAGCGCTGAGAGCGAGTACTTCATGATGAGGTCTGACAACCTGACGTTTGAGAACGTGAAGCTCAAGGGCAAGTATTCATTCCAGTACATAAAGGATGCGGTCTTCACGAACTGCGAGTTCGACACGAAGGATGCTTTCTGGCACGCGAAAAATGTTATTGTCAGGAACAGCACCGTGAAGGGCGAGTACCTGGCGTGGTACTGCGAGAACGTGACTTTTGAAAACTGCACGATAACGGGGACGCAGCCTTTGTGCTACTGCAAAGGGTTAAAACTCGTCAACTGCGAGATGATAGACTGCGATCTGGCTTTCGAGAAGTCGGAGGTCGAGGCGGAGGTCCTGTCTTCTGTGGTGAGCATAAAGAATCCGAAGAGCGGAACGATAAAGGTGCAGTCGGCAGGGGAGATAATCAGGGACGATCCGGAGTCAAAGGCTGAGATCTTTGTGGTCACATAAGGGCGTTAGTGTTATAAATATATTCAACTGACGTTTCGCTAATGCCGCAAAGCAAGGAGTCTTTTTTGGATCTTAAGCAGGACAAGCTGACCTCTACAGTTTATAAGCACCCGTTTGTCATCACGGCAATCCTGGTGCTTGTTGTGCTGATCACCACGGGAATGCAGATTGACAATAACGTTATCTGCTGCGTGATCATGGTCTTGGGGTATCTCCTGGTCATCGGATACGGGTTATATCTGAGGCAGACTAAGAAGCTTACGGACGAGGCCCTGATAACGCTCATCTTCGCGGCGGGCTTCTTCATGAGGCTCGGATATACGCTTTATACGGGTATCTACACGAGGCAGTGCGATCTCGGCGAATTCACTGAAGGCAAATACAATCTTTGGCATTCAGGGTACATCCTTTATGTGAGAGATCACATGTGGATCCCAAATTTCGATGTCACGGGCAAGGGCGAGTTCTACCACCCGCCGTTCCATTATTTTGTCAGCGCGGTCTTTTTGAAGATAACCGGGATGTTCGGTCTTAAGGGCACGCGCTACTATGAGACGCTTCAGGCGCTTTCGATGCTCTGGACGCAGTTTGCACTGATAATGGCGTACAAGGTGGTTGTTCAGGTGGGGATCAAAAAAGAGAGCCGCATCACTGCAGCGTTCGTAATCTCAGCTTTCCCTGCTCTGACTCTGATGTCGGCATCGGTCAACAATGACATTCTTTCGATCCTTTTGTACTTCACGGGATTTTATTTCGGCCTCAGGTGGTTTGAGGAAGGAACCTGGAAAAACATTATCTTTGCGGCCCTCGCGGTCGGCTTCGGCATGATGACAAAGCTCTCGGTCGGCATGATCGCCTTCCCGGTCGGATTCCTTTTCATCGTGAAGCTGATAAAGGACATCGCGGATAAGAACGACAAAAAGAAAAAGGGAAAGACCTTTATTCAGCTGGTCACTTTCGGCGTCATCTGCGCGCCTCTGGGACTGTGGTTCCAGATAAGGAATTATCTTAAGTACGAAGTGCCTTTGACTTATGTCTTAAGGGCGGACAATCCGTACCAGGACCTCACCAAATACACGCCGGTCCAGAGGATCTTCGGATTCTACGGATTCCCGATCGAGGACTTCTTCATGAACCTCGGTTCGGACGGCGAGCAGGACTATAACATATTCATCGCTCAGGTCAAGACAGCGCTTTTCGGCGGCGAGAACTGCAGGGACGACTTTACCATGAGCATGGCGGGTTATGCGCTCCTTCTGGTCTTCCTGATGCTGATAATCCTCTCGGTCGTCGGTTTCATCTATACGATCATCACCATAAAGAAGAGAAAGAGCTTCTGGCAGGATCTTTCCATGATCGTTCTCGCAGTCTCGCAGACGGCATCGGTCATTTCATTCTCGCTCCAGTATCCGCATATCTGCTCACAGGACTTCAGATACAGCACGCCGTTCATTCTCTGCGGCACGGTATTCCTCCTGAGGGCGGGAGAGATAAAGATTCCCGGAACGAAAGACGGGACCATGCTGAAGGTGACGAGAGGCCTTGCGGCGGCATTCCTTGTACTGGCGATCCTTTTCTACACGATCCTCTGGACATACGTCAAAGGCGCCGTAGCGGTCGTTGCGCCGGTCTGAAACCCTCATTCAAGCATTTTCGCGCGGAAATCGGAAAGCTCCTTTTCGGTTATGCCGAGGTCATATAAAAGGCTGCAGCACTTTTCGCTGAAAGTGGCGCCTTCATATTCACGCTCAATGTATTCGATCAAATCCTTGAACTGGGTGCCCTCGTTGCCTTTGCCGTAGTGGCGGTCGCCGGATCTTTCGCTAAGAGAGGTCAGCTCGTAATCACGGATAACGTCCTTTTTTGAAACGCCCAGGGTGCCCTCGAGCAGGGCGGACACAGTGCCCGTGCGGTCCGCACCGCCCCAGCAGTGGATGTAGACCGGCTTGTCATTAATGACGCTGTTGATAATGGTCCGGAAAGTCTCTTTGTAAAGGTCTTTCTGGGTGCTTATGCCCATGTAGGCGGTTATCTCAAATCTGTTGTATTCCGCGAAATCCTTGAGTGGAAATCTTGCGGACGAGACCTCTTCAGAACTGCGCAGGTCGACCTCGGTCCGGATTCCCAGCGATTTCATCTGTTCTATTCCGACGTTGGTGATATTGACCCTGTGGATGCCGTCCATTTCAGAGCCTCTGAAGATCATTCCGTATTTAATTCTCTTCCCGTTCCCGGCTTTCCATCCGCCAATGTCGCGTACGTTATAGATCCCGTCGATGGAGATCATCCTGACGTGGCCGCCGGTTATCAGGAACCGGCGGATCGCGGGATTTTCGAAGTAGAGCGAAGCGCACAAAAGGCATAACGCGCAGACGAAAACGGCGGCCAGGACTGCCAGGCGTTTGCGGGGCTTTTGAGTTTTCGGAATTGCATCATTCATGTGAATATTCTTCCAAATGGGAGGGGACTAGTCAACGAGTGAATCACGGGAATGAAATGTGGTAAAATCTACCCGCAATAGGAAAAAGGGAGATCCAAATATGGCAGTTCCGACATTAAGCTTGTTATACATTATCGTCAGATTCACCATTTTCGCGGCGTGCTGCGCTCTTTTGGTCATGGGCGTGCTGATCACGGTCAACAAAGAAAAGCAGACGAAGATATTGGGCATCGGGTCCATCATTTCGGGTGCCGCATCGGCAATGTCGAGCGTCTTTACGACATTCAGATACCTGATGGGCGCCGCCATTTACGCAAAACTGTCGATAGGCTTGAATCTGGTGTCGATGCTGGTCAACATCGCCACGATGTTCTGCATCTGTTGGTATATTCACAAGACTTACGGCAAAAAGTACATCTACATCCCCATATTCGCGATAATGGCTGTCAACCGCATCGCGAGCACGGTCGTATCCGTCTGCCTCAACAAAACAGGGAACGGCATGTTGACGGCCTACTGGATCAGTCTGACGACCAGCATCAACGGGTTCGTTTCGGGAACTGCGATCGCGGTCATCCTCATCCTTGCGTTCTATCAGAACAGGGACAAGGAAAAGATCATCCCGGATACATGGAAGATCAGGATAGCCGTATATGCGATCAGTCTGCTGAAGACCGGCTACTATGTTTTTGCTTATGTGCTCATGCTCAAAGTGGTCAAAGACCACTCGTTTGATCCCGGCGGGCTCATCAATTTCCTTTACGGTAATGGCGAAGCCATAGTGATGCTCATAGATCTCATAGCCGCATTCGCCGCTCTCATCTTCCCGGTCTATGTATTCATCAGGCTCAAAAAAGCAAAAGCCCAAAAGACCGCGGAGCCGGAGGAGATCGAAACGGCGCCCTGAGCGGCCTTCCAACGAAGTAATTTACTGAAATAACCATAGTTGTTCACACTATGGTTTTTTTGGCGGTATATAATTATTTCATGATACAAAAAGAGATCAAAAAGCTGACCCTGATAATAAACACTGTGATCCTCGTCCTGGTGTTTGCTTTGGCGGGACTTTTCTATCTTGTCGGCGCGTCATTCCTCATATGGTTCTCGATCCCGACCGCTCTGGTCTATATAGTCGGCTTTTACCTCATCTCGAAAAATAAACTTGATGTCTACGTAAGGCTCGTCTACGGATGGCTCACCCTCTATATGAGCATCACGACGGTCTTCCTCGGGTACGGCTTCGGATTCCACCTGTACAGCCTCTCCATGATCCCCATTATCTTCTACACGGAGTACATGGCATATAAGCTCAACACCACGTCGATAAACACAAAGCTCTACTGTGCTCTCGTTATCGCGGCATACATCATCTCGACCGGGTACGCTGCTTACGCCAAGCCCGTCTATGAGACCGACATGCGCATCGCGGGAACATTCTGGATATTCAACTCCCTGACAGTCCTGGCCTTCGTCACTTTCTATTCGCGCCTCATGATCAAGATGGTCATAAAGTCGGAAAAGCAACTCTCTGACCGCGCGAACAAGGACCGCCTGACGAACCTTTACAACCGCCACTACATGATCGAGCGCCTCGAGGAGGCCCTTGAGGATGACAAGGTCTACGGCATCGCCATGATCGACATCGATGACTTCAAGTCCATCAACGACAAGTACGGCCATGCGGCAGGCGACGAGGTCCTGATAAAGGTCGCGGGGGCGATCGAAAGCACCTGCAGGGACTATGTTGTCTCGCGCTGGGGCGGCGAGGAGTTCCTCGTGCTGATGAACGACGACGTGACGGTACTTGAAACTCTCAGAAAGACCGTCGAGGACATGGAGGTTAAGTTCGAAGACAACGTGATAAAACTCACCATAACCTCGGGCTTTGAGCTGAAGAACAAGGAAGTCGAACTGGACAAATGGGTAATGGAAGCTGACGAAAAGCTCTATCAGGGCAAGAACTCAGGAAAGAACAAGGTGGTGGCTTAAATGGTACGAGAAGCAAGGGCGGAAGACTTAAACGCCATATTGGAGCTCTATCTTCATCTTCACGAAGAGAGCGTCCCCGAACATGATGACCATCTTGAGAAGACCTGGGATCAGATTATCAAGGATCCCAACCATCACCTGATCGTGTATGAGGAGGACGGCAAGATCGTCTCTTCCTGCGTCTGCGTGATAATCCCGAACCTTTCAAGGAACGTCAGGCCTTACGCCTTCGTCGAGAACGTGGTCACCCACGCCGACTACCGCAAAAAGGGCTATGCGCACGAGTGCCTCGACTACGCCAAGCAGATCGCCCAGCGTGAAAACTGCTATAAAATGATGCTCCTCACGGGCTCGAAAAGACCTGAAACCCTCGCATTCTACGAACACGCGGGCTACAACAGCACCGACAAGACCGCGTTCATTCAGTGGCTGAAGTAAAAATCGGAAATTGTACGCAATCGTTTAAATTTTCCTAACATTTACCATGTATAATATAAACGTTAGGTCTTTCCGGACAGGTTATATATGGAATTCTGTTCCCGTCAGCTGACAACAATAGCGAGGTAAGACATGGAACTGGACTTAGAAGTACTTAAGCAGGTAGCCTATTCCCTGGCCCATCACTATTTGTGTGTTTACTACGTCAATATATACAGCGGACGTTATGTCGTTGTTACCGGTGAAGCCAGGCAGGAAGACAAGAAATCCGAGCTCCCGACCGAGGGTGATAATTTCTTTGCCGACGTCGTAAAGAATGCTCCCCGGTTCATTCATCCTGATGACCTGGACACTATGTTGGAAATATACAATATAGACAACATGCTCGCCAAACTGTCCAAGCAAGACAGTTACTCCGTCACATTCAGGACCATGGTCAACGGCCAGACAGGCCACATGCGCCACATCGTCGTTCTCTGCAAAGATAAAAAGCATGCCGTCTGCTGCCTGGAAGATGTCGGGGATGAGTTTAAGAGTTGAATAATGAAAGCCCAGACTTGATCCAGGATAAATGCTTTGAAAACAGTAAAAGTAGTAGCAGCCATAATTACCAAAGACAATAAGATCTTCGCCACACAAAGAGGTTACGGCGACTTCAAGGACGGCTGGGAATTCCCCGGTGGCAAAGTTGAAAAGGGTGAGAAACCTGAAGACGCAATCGTTAGAGAGATCAGGGAAGAACTTGGTGCAGACATAAAGGTTACGGGATTCCTAACAACAGTCGAACATGACTACCCAACATTTCACCTATCCATGGACTGTTTTTGGGCAGAACTCAAAGATGGGACAGAAATGGTACTTCGAGAGCATGAGGCCGCCAAGTGGCTGGCACTGGATGAACTTGACACCGTTGATTGGCTGCCGGCGGATGTGAAGGTGGTTGAGAAGATTAAGCAGAACTTCCTTTGCAGGTGATGCTATGAACAATTCAAACGATTAAGTTTATACTATAAGGCAAAGTTATCTGGAGCAGATAAATGTCAGACAGTACACGTTGTTTGTTTGATAGTGATATTAAGACCTTTCTGGAATCAGATCAGAAAGCTATATTAGGCCGGCTGAGTAGTGGATACCACGGTTCACTTCAGACAACACAGATCGATGCCTGGGACGGTGAGATAGCGATCCTCCAAGAGGCTCTGCTGACCTGGAGATATACTGACGGAAAGATAGTCTTCGAGTACGATATTCCTCGTCTTGGCAAACGCATAGACGTTGTTTTATTGCTGAGCGGCATTGTCTTCTGTATTGAGTTCAAAGTCGGCGAGTCAGAAATTAAAGTCGGTGATGTTGATCAGGTATTAGACTATGCCCTAGATCTGAAGAACTTTCATAAGTTCAGTGAAGACAGAATCATAGTTCCTATACTGGTTGCAACCCGTTACGACAGATCTTCTTCGGTTATACAGTCTTCCATCTACGATGACCGCGTACTTAACCCTTTAATGACCGGTTCTTCCGACGTTACAAAACTGATAGCAGATGTCCTTGAAAGATTCCCGAATGAGAACACTGTTAATGAGAATTGGATAATAAGCCCGTATGCGCCTACGCCTACGATCATCGAAGCAGCCAGAACTCTCTATGAGAGCCACTCTGTAAAAGACATAACCAGACATGAAGCAGATAAGGTTACGACAGACACAACGATAGCCTATATCTTGGATGTCATTCATAAGAGCAAAGCTAACGGTGAAAAGAGTATCTGCTTTGTTACGGGTGTACCTGGCGCAGGTAAGACCCTGGTAGGCCTTGAAGTTGCTGTAAAGCAGACATATCAGGATCAAGACAAGCCTATTGAAGATGAGGGTGCAGTCTATCTGTCCGGAAACGGCCCGTTAGTAGCCGTTTTGAACGAGGCACTTGCTCAGGATAACTATAAGAAATGCAAGGAAAGACAGGAACCAAAGAAACTTTCAGATTCCAGACGTGAAGTAAGCAAGTTTATTCAGATCATTCACCGTTACCGTGATAATATGCTCGAGAAGATCAAGATCCCTGTTGAGAATGGAAAGCTCGAGATCGATCCCGAGAAAGCAGTAAAAATGAAGGGCTCAGGCTACGGTGAAGTTGAGCATGTGGCCATCTTCGATGAAGCGCAGCGTTCATGGACTCATAAGAGGATAGCAGACTACCTCAAACGTGGTGGAACTTACGGAAATAAGAAAAAGGTAGATAACTTCCCGATGTCAGAAGCAGCCTTCCTTATCTGGTCTCTTGATCAGAGAGAAGACTGGGCAACTATAGTCTGCCTTGTTGGTGGCGGTCAGGAGATAAATACAGGTGAAGCGGGTATTACTGAGTGGATTAGTTCATTGAATGACATGTTCCCGCACTGGAAAGTATATATCTCTCCCAAGTTAACCGAGCCTGAATACGCAGAAGGCAAGGTAAACGAGTTGCTTAAAGATAACCCGAACGTTACGTTTAATGAGAAGCTCCATCTTGGGGTCTCTCTGCGATCTTTCAGAGCAGAAAAACTGTCAGCTTTTGTTCATTCTTTGCTTGCAGTAGATGGTAATGCCGCTTCAATCTATGAAGAGATAAAGGACAGATATCCGATTGTTCTTACCAGAGATATGGAAAAGGCCAAGAGGTGGATTCATGAGAAGGCCAGGGGTAATGAAAGAACGGGTGTTCTGATAACCAAGGAATCTGCAAGATATAAACCTTTAGGCATTCATGTTTTGCCTTCAGACGATGACAATGCAGTTCATTGGTTCTTAGAGGATATTACAGACACCAGGTCTTCGAATTATCTTGAAGATGCAGCAACGGAGATCCAGGTCCAGGGTTTGGAACTGGAATACACTTGTGTTCTCTGGGATGCGGATATGCGTTATGAAGACGGTGAATGGCAGTTTTATACATTTAACCGTAGATGGAACGAACTGAAAGCTGATACTGAGAGCAAGGCTGACCGAATGAAGTACATGCTCAATGCCTACAGAGTACTTATGACACGTGCCAGATCTGGAATGGTCATATGCGTCCCTAAAGGTAATCCTCACAAATCAGAGAATGGATTTTGGGAAGATGAGACTAGGTTGCCTGAATACTACAATGGTACGTACGAATACCTTAAGAGTTTAGGGCTTGAAGAGATTTGAAAAGCAAAGATTAGTCAAATCATATTCTTTGTTTGGCGTATAGAAACGAATTGTTCAAAGAATCTTTATTTTTCTTGTAATATAATAAAGAGTACGAATGTACCAATAATGGACTAGAAATGTGCGTAGAATCAAGAAAACAAAGAGAATAAGGAAAGATTGTAGCTCTAGAGAACGATACTATAAAGGTTTTATTTGTTGATTTTGATAATCGTGAAAAGCAATTCAATTTCCCGGGTGCCTTTATGGATGGATTTTTATCTATTAAGAATGGGGTTGCTCCAAGATGACATAATGAAGGATATTTCTTAATTGTGTGGATTTATGGGTTGGTAAAAGTCGAGTTGCGCATTGCGGAGTTTTTTAGTAGGCAAAGAGTCGTGAGGATAACATAGTTGAAGAAAAAAGCACAGCGTACCGTAATAAGCAGCATTTGGGATTAATGAACAAACGAGGTGTTAGAAATGGGAAGCAAATGGGGACCATCAAAAGATGTCTTTGATCCTAAACTGACAAAAGCAGATTGGCTTTCGATTATTAACGATAGAGAAATATGCCACGAGAACTGGTTGCATATTCTTGCCAGATATTATGAGTATGGCGGCGAAGGAGCGTGCTCTGAGATAGAAGATGAGTATGAAGAACAAAGATATTCATACAATATTATGATGCAAGCTTTTGCCAAAAGGATAATTGCATCCGGCCGTTGTGAAAAACCTGACTTAAAAGATAATAAAAACACATATTGGTGTGTGATATTTGTTGGCCGGGAAGCGCAGAAAGACGAGCCAGGAATCTACATATGGAAATTGCGCGATGAATTATCTGAAGCTCTTGAAGAGTTTGATATAGTGTCCTGGGATCAAGATTACCTTTTGAGAGAGTTAGTCAAAAGATATAAAACACTGATCACTAAAACGAACAACACAGAGTAGCATTAGTTAAAGAACGAGTTAATCAAGGAGAGTACAGAAAAAGGCTCTTAAGGAAATTCGACAAATGTTGCTTGTGTGGTATAGATATGGATGGTTTGCTGATTGCAAGTCATATTAAACCTTGGGTAGATAGTACTCCTGAAGAAAGAACTGATGTGAATAACGGACTTTTGTTGTGTCCTAATCATGATAAGCTCTTTGACAAAGGATATATATCATTTGATGATGAGGGAAAAATCATTATTTCTGAAGCACTAAGTGAACTGAATCAGGCTTATATGAATGTTAGTGCAGATATGAGAATTCAGATGTCAAAAACTACCAAGGTATATATGAAGTACCACAAGGATCATATTTTTATTGATAGTTAGTGTTTCGAAAATGGTAAGTTGATCTGCGAATACGGCAGATAAAAAATATGGCGCTCTTATGATATGTACCCTCTTTGCTGGACAACAGCAAGGAGGGTATTTTTATGCGTTACAGTAAAGAGTTCAAGTTGAAGTGTGTGAAGTTATATCGACAAGGGAAATATCCTAAAACACCTGACAA
>JAEEGJ010003743.1_pt1 | contig 55669 bp, 51 predicted proteins | sample 8958761 | NCBI WGS metagenome assembly JAEEGJ01 (sample SAMN16246546, study PRJNA631951) | gut metagenome | biome: gut microbiome; feature: rumen; material: RS-attached | host: Bos | place: Iran: Karaj | collected 2018-10
CTTCAGCGCTGCATCGTTCATCAGGTAAGAAATACGCTGAAATACGTCGGAGAGAAGAACAAGAAGGAATTCGCAAACGACCTTAAAACGATATATCATGCACCTTCCGAGGACGCTGCTCTTGAAGTCCTCGACCGTGTTACTGAAAAATGGGAGGATGACTATCCCAACGCTATGAAGAGCTGGTACAAGAACCGGGATGTAATATCGCCGATTTTAAGTTCTCTTCCGATGTAAGAAAGGTCATTTATACTACCAACGCTATTGAGAGCCTTAACAGCGGCTATCGCCGTCTGAACAAGCAGAGGAGTGTATTTCCGAGCGATACAGCGCTCCTGAAGGCTCTGTATCTTGCAACGCATGAGATAGCTAAGAAATGGACTATGCCGCTGCGAAACTGGGGTAAAGTCCTGGGCGAGCTGGAGATCATGTACCCCGACAGGCTCAGCTGAGGCGCTGGATATCAGCCTGATTCCATTCCGCTGCGCTCCATTCCAGCAGGCTGATATCCAAAGAACCTTGACCAATTGCAGTATCTATTGTATACTGTAAAAAAATCGGAGCGACTTTTTACAGTCACTCCAATAATAAAGTTTTTATCACAATTTTAGAATATACAGAGTTTTTTCGCAGAGCCGCAACTTTGATTTAGTCACCAGAAATTTGTATATATCATTTCGGATTGGTTTTTAGTACTTTTCACAAATTCTGAAAACACTAGAATCGGATCCTTTTTGTGCCACTAAAAATATAACCCCTTAGAGTGTTCATACTTTATGTTTTTAGTGTGTCTAATCTAAGGTGGGATTCAACTGGCATTTTAATACATATCATTACACTTCTCCGGTAAGTTGCATTACATAATTCTCCGATTAACTGTACACAGAGTTTTTCTCTTTATAGCCTGTCAGGAAAGATCTATGCTCCTGACTTTTTCTCTGATGGGCAGAACAAAAGGCGCTGATACTGATAGTTCATCAATTCTCATACGAAGAAATCTCTCCGTCAGAGATGTATCAGCTGCAAGTTCGCCGCATATGCCTATCCATACATTGTTGGCATGAGCATTTACAGCCGCCATTTCTATTAAGCGGAGTACTGCTTCGTGGTGAGTATCAACAAATCGCTCTATCTTGGAATTCTGTCTGTCACAGGCAAGGGTGTACTGTGTGAGGTCATTTGTACCCACACTAAAAAAGTCCACCATTGGCGCAAGTCTGTCGCTGATAATAGCTGCTGCCGGAGTTTCTATCATAATACCAACTTCGACCTTATCACTAAATGGCATGCCTTCCTCAGAAAGCTCTCGCTTGACCATATCACACATAGCAGGACATTCTGCAACTTCGTTCACGCTTGTTATCATAGGAAACATTATTCCAAGTTCACCAAATACAGATGCACGATAAAGTGCTCTCAACTGAGTACGGAAGACTTCAGGCCGTTCAAGGCATATCCTTACAGCTCTGAATCCCATCGCAGGATTGTCCTCATGTTCAAGACCAAAATAGTCTATCTGCTTATCTGCACCGATGTCAAGAGTGCGTATAATGACCTTCTTCCCTGCCATACTTTCAAGCACCTTGCGGTACGCAGTGAACTGCTGTTCCTCAGTCGGATAATCGTCACTTTCAAGATACAGAAATTCACTTCGGAATAGTCCTATTCCGCCTGCATCATTGGCAAGAATTGCTCCTATACCGTCCACTCCGCTGATGTTTGCGAATATGTTTATCCTGGTGCCGTCACGAGTAATATTATCCTTGCCTCTGAGCTGCTGAAGGAGATCCTTTCTGTGTGCGTCCTCCTGCTGTTTTGCTGTGTAAGCGGCAACCGTCTCTTCATCAGGATCAATAATGACTTCGCCTTTATGGCCGTCAACTATCATCATACAGCCATCGCTTATATCATTCAGAAATTCCTCTCCGACACATATTACTGCCGGGATATTCATATTTCTCGCAAGTATCGCCGTGTGCGAACTTGAAGAACCAAATGCCGTAACAAAGGCAAGTACATTTTCCTTATCGAACGATACAGTTTCACTCGGGGCAAGATCATCAGAGCAGATTATCATCCTGCTGTCCGACTCCGAGTCACTGTTCTCACCGTCACTCAGACAGGATATTATACGGTTGGAAATATCCTTGACATCAGCCGAACGCGCCTGCATATAATCATCATCCATACTCGAAAACATCGCTGCAAAATTGTCAGAAGTGACCGCAACTGCATACTCAGCATTCACCATCTGAGTTTCAATGATACTGCGGATAGAATCATTATAATCATCATCCTCTATCATCATCATATGGATCTCGAAAATCTGGGCATGAGTCTCTCCAACTTCTTTAAGAGCCTTTTCGTGTATGGCAGACAGCTGTTCGAGAGCCTTTGACTTCGCATTCTCTACACGCTCAAGCTCTGTTGCTGCATCGGTTATATGAGTGCGGCGGACACTTGCCTCCTGCCGCTTGAAAACAGAAACGCAGCCAATAGCTATCGCTCCGTAAACACCTTTGCCATGGAATAGTTTCATATCCGCCGCCTCCTTTTCAATTACAGATTTGTCTGCATGAATTCCTCAACAGCTTTTGCAGCTGCTTCCTCATCAGGACCTTCAACTGTAAAATTGACAGTATCTCCGCACTTTACGCCAAGTCCCATAAGCATCATCAGCTTAGTTACATCAACGCTCTTTCCATTCTTTTCTATCATTACTTTTGTACCCGTAAAGCCTTTGGCAAGCTTAGCCAGATTACCGGCCGGTCTTGCGTGGATACCAACTGAATCCTTAATAGTATAGCTGAAATTTTTCATAGACCATCTTCCTTTCAATGTCAGAAATATATTACCGAACGCTGTCGGTATTATCACTCATATCCGGATATGAGGCTATAGCCCCTGTCCTTTGTACGCTCCTTGAACAAAACTCATTAGAAAAGTCCAAACACTCTTTCAGAGTATTCTCCGGGATACTTTCAAGTTCATCGACAGTAATGCCGAGACTGTGGAGTTTCCACAGGAATGAACCTATAAAGCCATCTCCTGCACCGGTTGTATCGACTGCATTGACTTTTCTTCCCTCAGAAAAAACTCTGTATGTCTTCGTAAATGCATACGCTCCGCGGCTTCCGCAGGTGTATAGTACCATTTTTACATTCCCGGCAAACAGCTTCGGAAGCGCTTTATCAATATTGTCCTCGCCGGTAATAAAACCTATCTCCTCGTCCGAGACCTTAATTACATCCGCAAGAGGTATGAACTCTGTGACCGTTCGCCTTAGCTCTTCTTTGCTTTCCCAAAGCTGAAACCGCAGATTAGGATCAAAGCTGACAATAGCATTATTATCCCGTGCATAGGTTATGGCTGCTCTGTGAGCGTCACGCATTGGGAAGTCCCCCAAATCAACGCTGCAGAAATGAAGTGCAAATGCATCTTTGAAATACTCTGCCCTGACCTTTTCGTGGCTGCACAGCATATCCGCAGAAGGCTTGCGGTAGAATGAGAAAGTTCTGTTTCCGTCAGCTGCGAGACTTACGAAAGCAAGAGCAGTATTGGCTTTATCTGTAAGACTTATACAGCTCACATCGACACCGAAGTCACTAAGTTCATTCAGAATCTTATGACCAAACGGATCATCACCAAGCTGTGTAAGCAATCTTGAGTAACCGCCGAGCTTTGAATAGGCACCGCATACATTTGCAGGCGCACCGCCGAGCTTTGGCGAAAATGATGTCACTTCACCGAATTCGCAGCCATTCTTGTCCGGTATCATATCTATCAGCGCTTCACCGATAGCAACAAGGACTTCCTTATTCATCGCTGTGCACCTCCATGCCTCTCATTCTGTAAACTTTCCCGTCAATACTGTCAGAAGCAAGCCTTATCTCTGGTTCATCAGGATAAAAACGAGAAGACATCACCTTATTGCCGCAGTTAAGGTATATTTCAAGTGACGACATATCGGCTATAACTTCAATCTTTTCAAGTTTTTCTATCCTGACACGACGGACATCTCTTCCGCCGCCCGCTTTTTCATTTATAAATCTGAGAGTAAAGCTCCCGTCAGCATAAAGCATTTCCAGTATGCCCTCAAACCTCAGTTCAAAGCTCTCTGAAACAGCATCAGATTCAAAGAAGAACGGCAGCTCAGCAGTAATACTGCTTCCGCTTATAAGTCTGTCTCCTGTTTCTTCTCTGAGCGCGAGGTATTCTCTTGCCGGCCGCTGACAGATATTGCCGTCAACTGAAACTACAAGCTCTCGAGGCATAGTCAGACAATGCTGCCAGCCAAGTTCAGTCGTAGGGTTGGCATAAGGAATATCCCCTATTCCCATCCAGCCTATAAACAGGACTCTACCGTCCGGAGCAGTGAAGCTCTGCGATGCATAAAAATCAAAACCGTAGTCCCACTCCTCAAAGTCCTCAGGTTCACCGTCAAATCGAAAATATCCCGAGCTGTAAACATTCTGATGGCTGTATTCGCCGTGAACGAGTCCCTGCGGCGAAATACTCAGATACTTGTGCGTTCCTGCCTTTATAACATCAGGACATTCCCACATATATCCAAAATCCGGCACAAATACCGACTTTTCATACCGCCAGCTGATCAGATCATCAGAAGTATAAAACAGTACACAGCCTTTATCTTCGAGCGTCCTTGCACCGAGAACCATTTTGTATCTGCCGTTCTCTTCCCAAACTTTCGGATCACGCACATGACAGGAACAGAAATCCGGATAATCGCTGTTCCGCAGTAGAATGTGCTTTTCGCTCATATGAACTCCATCATTTGTAGTCACCATAATGACATTAGCACCTCTGCCTGAGGTCACATAATCGTGTTCGCCGTCCTCTTTAACATTACCGGTATAGAACAGATAAAGCACACCGTCACGCACAATGCCGCTGCCGGAGTAGACTCCGTCTTTGTCCTCAGGACAGTCGGGGCGTATCACCGCCCCTGTGAACTTCCAGTTTATAAGATCTTCCGACTGCCAGTGCCCCCAGCATTTGTCACCGCTGCCATAGGCACTTTCAGGTGAATACTGAAAAAACACATGATAAGCACCGTTAAAGAAGCTAAGTCCGTTAGGATCATTAAGCCATCCATTTTCCGGCTCTAAATGCAGTTTCTGTCTCCAGTTGTTCTTCATACGATCACGCCCTCTTTACAGCGATGAGCTTATCCAGGAAATCAACATTTCCGTCAGCTGCTTTCACAATCTCAGTGAATCCTTCAGTCTCAGTAATTATTACGGGAGTAACGCTCTGATAGCCTCTGCTCTCGATGAGTTCCTTGTCAAATGTGATAAGGGTCTGTCCTCTTGTGAAACGCTCACCTTCTGCTATATGTGCGGTGAACCCCTCGCCGCCGAGTTCAACTGTATTTATTCCTACATGAATGAGGAGTTCTATTCCACTATCAAGAGTAAGACCGATAGCATGGTTAGTATCAAAGAGAGTGCTGACCACACCGTCAGCAGGTGCGACTACTCTTCCCTCAACCGGAGCAACAGCAACACCCATTCCTAAGACGTCAGATGCGAATGTTTCATCAGGAACATCAGCCATAGCGATGACCTCACCTTTAAGGGGTGAATACACACTGTTATCATCAAATACTTTGTCTGTTTCTGATACTGAAGCTTCTGTTTTAGTTTTTTCAGAAGTCTCTGAAGTCTCATCAGGATCCTTGAACATAATATATGAAAGTACAAATGCAACTCCTGCCGATACTAACATAGTAAGCGTATAGCCTAAGAAGCTGTGTGTAGTTATGAGCATTCCGAACAAGCCTGTAACACCGTTAGCCGTTGCGTAAACACTTGTCAGGGAAGCTACTGCTGCACCGCAGGCACCGCCTATCATACCGGCTATGAACGGCTTTCCGTATCTTACATTCACACCAAAAATAGCGGGTTCTGTAATACCCATAAATGCTGAAAGTGAAGCCGGTATCGCAAGAGCTTTTGTTTTCTGCTTCTTAGTCTTGAAAGCTACTGCCAGTGCAGCTGCGCCTTGTGCAACATTTGCTGCTGTTGCAATAGGCATCCATGTATTTTTACCGTTATCTGCTATCATCGCAAGCTCAATAGCATTGTACATATGATGAACGCCTGCTACAACTGTCGGAGCGTAAACTCCGCCCATAATAAGCGAACCAATACCCAAAGGCATTTCGATGAGCCACTTTGCACCGTCGAGCACCCATGTCTCTAACTGTGAGAAAACTGGACCTATAGCAGTCATAGTCAGGAACGCTGTAACAAATACCGATACCAAAGGAGTAACAAACAGGTCTATTACTTCCGGTACTATTTTATGAAGCTTCCGTTCTATCTTCGACATTACATATACCGCTATAATTACCGGGATAACGTGTCCCTGATAGCCAGTGTTCTGTATATCCCATAAGCCGAACCACGACCATAGAGTTGTAGTTTCAGCACCTCCGCCGACGCTCCACGCGTTCACAAGATCAGGATGTATCATTATCATACCAATGACTGCACCGAGATATGTGTTGCCGCCGAATATCTTAGCAGCGCTGACAGCGATGAGAATAGGAAGAAATACCAGCGCAGCATTGGAAAAAATATTCATAAGATTGTAGATATAGTATTCTTCAATGCTTGGGAATGCCTGCTTCAGACCGCCAAGCAGACCGTTCAGCAGACCTGTAGCTACGATTGCCGGGATTATCGGAACAAAAATATCTCCAAGAGACTTTATCGCCCTCTTATAAACAGGTGACTTTGCCGCGGCAGCTGCCTTGACATCGTCTTTTGAAGCAGACTCTATGCCTGCAAGAGCGATAAATTCTTCATACACCTTGTTTACTGTACCTGTGCCAATGATTATCTGAAGCTGTCCGGCAGCCTCAAAAACACCTTTTACTCCTTCGATATTCTCGAGTTCCTTTATCCGGACGTTATTGTTATCAGCTATTACAAGCCTGAGACGAGTTGCGCAATGTGCAGCGCTCGCCAAGTTCTCCTTACCGCCTATAGCACTGAGAACTTCTGATGCACATTTGTTATAATCCATATGATCAGCTCCTTCTTACTGTGAATGGAAATCAAACATACGACACGCACATCCGGATTGTGGTATCGGTTTCATATCGTAATCATATTATAACACACAACATCGCAAAAATCTATTGACATTAAGCAAGAATATGAAATATCGAATATATTGGTTTCACACAGTTTCACATTTTCCGGTCGATTCACGCTCAATTATCTCATAGTCAAGCTGAAGCGTTCTGCCCACCGAACTTCCTCTTCTTATTTCAAGAAGGAGCATCTCCGCAGCTTCTACACCTGCCGTCTTATAGTGCAGATGAGCTGTTGTAAGCGGAGTATACGCCGCCTTTCCTATCTTTGTATCGCCTACTGAACTTATCATTATATCCTCCGGTATATGCAGACCTTTCTCCTTGCAGCATATCATCGCACCAATAGCGATATTATCAGTCGCACAGAAGATGCAGTCAGGAATATCTGTTCCTGAAAGGAGATGCTTTGCCTTTTCATATCCGGAATCTATATCAAATTTTGCAGTTTCGATAAACTTCTTCTGCACGGTCAGTCCAGCCTCTTTTACAGCCTTCTCAAAGCCTTCCCATCTTGCTTTGCCGGCTGCGGCATCGTCCATAGTAACTCCTATATATCCAGGTTTACGCCTTCCCTTTTCAAGCATGAGCTTTGTTAGCGAATATGAAGCACCTTTATCGTTATGGCATACGCAGTTGAAGCCGTTCATACGCTGTCCCACAATCACGACCGGCACGTGCATTTTATTAAGGACGCTTTTGTGCAACTCAGTCAGTTCAGTTGCAAGGAGTATTACTCCATCAACGCGGTTCTGCCTGAAAAGCTCGAGATAATCAAGTTCCTTGCGCGAATCGTTTGCCGTATTTACAAGAAGAAGCTGGTATTGCTCTGAATCAAGGACTTCGCTTATACCTTCCGTTACTCTTGCACAGCTCTCGCTTGAAAGCTTCGGCAATATAACTCCCACCAGCTTCGTCACACGCGTCCTGACTGAACGTGCTGATATATTAGGAGAATATCCTGTCTCCTCAATAGCCTTCTCAATCTTATTGCGTTTATCCTCACTCAGATATCCGTTGTTGAAATACCTGCTTGCCGCCGATTTTGATACTCCCGCTATTTTAGCAAATTCAGAAATATTCAATTAATATCCCTCCATTTCAATGCGGTATCGATTTCATATATTATATCACTAATCTCACACTGAATCAATCAGTTTATATTGATAACATATATGTTTTTACAATCTATCGAAATAACTTAAGTAAAACATCTTCAACTGTACAAAAAAGCTGCGCAGATATTCTGCGCAGCTTTTTGCTGATTATTTATTATTGGAACTAAATATGTATCAGAATCTATTACAGCAGTCTTGCGGCAAGGTTTCCGAGTGATTCAAGAAGCTGAGGTACAGATTTGCTTGCTAATGCAACACCAATCCAATCCCAGATACATACGATCTTAGTTTCGGTATCAGCCTTTCCGGGCTCTGCAATGGCTTTCGCTGTATCATATGCAGCACCAAGCACAGCCGAAGCCATAGATCCGGCATCTCCGCACAAGCTCAATACAAAGCCTGTAACACTCATAACTGTATCAAGTAGATTAACAAGAGTGAATATCTTGTAATCCTTCATTATCTCCTCGCCTTTTTCTGCATACTCAAAAATATAATCATAATTTGCATATCTCATTTCAAGTGCAGAAGAAAGAGCAAACGCAGCGCTGAAGCAGCCATGTACTCCGCTGATAAGAGATTTACCGTCACAACTGAATGTACCAACAAGTACATCCTTATACGCAGTAAGCAAGCTCATATCAGCTATTTCCCAGTTGAGCAGGAAGAGACTATTGTTCAACTCAAAGAGGTCTTCAAACTCCATTGATGAACCGCCGGCATTCCCGCCTGAGATCATATATGATGCTGAGCCAGTCTTGAGGTCTATAGCAATATATGCTGTACCTGTCCAGTCGCCTATTTTAAGTGTTTCGGGAACCAGTTCCACAAGAAGTCCCTGATTTACAAAGTTTCTGATGTCGTTCTTTGTATCATTTGTGATATTGCACTTAGCGAGAACTGCTTCTGCATTATTCTTGGTGAGATATTCAAATTCGATACCCTGTTTAGCTGCGATATCCATAACAGCTATTGTTGAGATGCAGGTCTGGCTTTCGTCGATAAGCTTCTCCCAGATATATCCCTCAAGATAGGATTCAGCATTTCCGCAGGTGTAATTGAATAAGTTTTCTTTGTCAGTATCACCGTCAAGGCTGATTGCAGCAACGCTGTTATATGCAACGTCGATATAGAATGAACCGAAGTCGAGTGAACTTGTAACTCCGAATATTTCGCTTCTTGCGAACTTGTAGCCGGTTATTGCAAGTGCAAGTCTTCTTGACTTAGCTATGTTCATTGTCTTCTCATAAAAATCTGACTGAGTATCGCAGAGCGCAAAATAATACTTACCGGCATAGTCAAGAAATGCTCCAAGTTCCTCTGAACTGCACATATTCTTGGGAGAGTAGTTCTCTCGCGCTTCATCCATTCTGAACTTTGCAGCTGTTGCATCGTCAGGTGTTATCCTCTGAAGATCAAGATTGATAGCATACATCGAACCGCTTACGATGTTATCGTTCATCATAGTTGTGCCGCCGCAGTTTGTGACGCTTGTAACCATCTGATGCGTAGTACCGTAACGTGTTTCAAATATCCAGCCGATGTCATCGTCTTCGATCTTATATTTCGTGCTGCCGACAGTAACGACAGGAACAACATTTACAAGGTATGCCGGAACTTTTACAAGATTATCATAATGATTGATTATCTGTCTGTCAGAATCGCTTGCGGGTTCATATGATACGATTATCGGCTGTCCGTAGATCTCTGAAACAGGTGCACTCATAAGGTGCTCACCGTCTATGTATATCGATATCTTGTCCTTATCGCTGTCCTTGATGAAATCGTAACGCTCATCAACGCTCAGTGTTGTATACGGAAGAGAAGACGGGATATATGTATCATTCTCAGCAATGATCTTTCTGTAATAAGTGTCGATAGTATCCGGCATTTCTGTTGCCTCACCGAGAGCGTTCTCCTCTTTGTACTCATTGACCATATCGATAAGTTTCTTATCGGTCTCAGTAAATTCAGACTCTACGGTTTCAGTAACTACTTCGACCTTCTTGAAGCTTGGATCAAGCTGTACCCATACTCCGTCACCGGACATATTTCCTGCGCCGCGGTAATCTGTATACGGGATATATGCCTCAACCCAGGTGTGCTCCATTTTGTAGCCAACGATAGTACCGTTGTTAGATACTCCCCTGACATTTCTATGACCTGTTGCAAGAACTCTTCCGACTGCGTTGACCTCGCTTGCACCGGTAAGATCTTTAGCCTGGTCATATGTTATATAGATCATACCTCTTACATATCTTGCAGGAATATCCTGTGATCTAAGCAGATTAACAAGGAGAGAAGCCTGATCTATATCATTTCCGCCAAACTGTGCCAGAGTGACAAGAGCGCCTTTCTTTGAGCCGCAATAGTCCTCGTTCATACAATGATCTTTAACAAAATGATAGATGCTGTTTACATCTTTAAGTCCGGCTGCCAAAGATGTAAGTAAATCAGGCATTTCGCCGAGGCCGTCATATTTAAGATCATCACTTGAAACCGGAGGTGACTGGATAGTAACGCCCTTATACTCACCCTCAAAAGGTATTACGTCAATATTACGTGCAGAAGATTCTATGCTCGGAGTTGCATCAGAGTAATGCGGCTCCTCGGGAACATAGATATTTGCCTTGACTGTTTCAAGATTCTTTTCTGTATCAATGCCGTTTTTGAGTTCTTCAAGAGCTGAAGACACCTGAACATACTTTACATTGACTTCACTTTCATATTTTGCCTGACGCTCCTTTATCTCGTCGTCAGCCCATGTGTTGATGTCCTCAGCGTAAGCCTGTATCTTACTCTTTTCAGACTCCATCTCATTAAGGATAGTATCGCAGACTGCTGATATCTTTGCAGGATCTTTCTGCTCGCAGGCATTGGCAAGCTGGGTGTAGAACGGCTCGTTCTGTTCAGCTGATACTACCTCAGCTGAGACATCCTTGACCGCAGCGACCTCAGATACAACGCTGTTGCCGCTGTAATCCTGATATGATGTTTTCTTTGGATAATTCAAAGTAATTGAACCGATAACAGCTGCAGCAGTCGCAAAAGATACAATTTTTGTTATCTTAATCATTTTCAATGCCTCCTCTTCGCCTTACTGCAATCAGACCTGCAATACTTGCAGCGCTGATAAGCCACATATATACCGGTATGCCGCCGTCACCGGTCTTGGGTGAATCAGCAATATCAGCAGATGTGGTAACTGTGGTCGTTGTTTCAGAGGAAGAAGCAGTTGTTTCCGGCACTTCTGCAGTCTCTGTCTCAACAGAAGTCTCTTCTTCATCAAAGCCGTCATAGTCAAGATCAGAAGCTTCTCCGTTGTATGTAACACTTATAACGCCTGAGTATTTTCCGATCTCAGGTACAGGAAGGTCAAATGCTGTATTGTTTTTATACGTTCCGCCTGCAACGATAGATACATTATCAGTAAATACATATACAGGTTCGGAAGCGTCATCCTTGTACACCTTAACGGTTACAGTAACATTTTCCGCATTGGCTGCACCGTTGTTCTTTACGATGAAGTCAGCTGTTCCCTTTCCGTCAGAAGATGTAAGGTCAAGAGTTCCGATAAAGAGTGTAACATCATTCTTTACAGTAAATTCTGCCTTGTCAGAGGATACCTCAAGAGTTCCCTGAGTAACTGAAGCTACTGCAGTATAGTTGCCGTCTTTTAGAGTTCCGGGAGCAATAGCATCTGAGAGTTCAGAATGACCTTCAGGTGAAAGAGCCCCTATCTCATGAGTGAATGAAGCTACTTCCTTGTTTTCCTGATCATATACTTTGATATTGAGTACAAGATCGTTTTCTGTCATAGCATCGCTGTTGTTGAATACATCGCTTGCAAGGTTTACAGGATCACTGCCGGAATAGTTCTTCTTGTCACTTGAGATGAGATTTGAAATGCTCTGCTCGTTAGCTATCTTAAAACCAGTCTCAGCTGCTGCGATTACAGTATCATTGTTTTTCCAACTGATCACAGCCTTATAGCGTCCGACAGTCTCTTGCGGAACTGCCCACTCAGCTGAGCTTTCAAGTTTTTCGGAAGGATTCAGCACCTGATCCGGAACAGATACCAGTTCAGCAGTCTTGTTATCGAATTCATCATATATCTCAATGCTCATATCAGCTGTTCTGCCGAAAGGAGCGGAGATAGTATCTGCATTGATCGCTACTGTATCACCATAAGAATAGAACTGCTTATCAGTGTCAATTCCGGTGATAAGATCATTTTCAGCGAAAGGCATAATATACTCTTCGCTTACATTGTTTGCATTGTCCACTGCAAAAATGTGTATGTACTGAGGTACAGTGAGATCCTCGGGCTCAACTGTAAGAGCTGCTTTACCTGATTTATCAGCAGGAACTACATCGAGGATATTTTCTCTGTTCTCATCATATTCAATTAGACTCGGATCAGGTTCTTTGCTTGGACTGAGCTTTACAACAAATCCTGCAAGATCACTGAATGCTTTGTGCTTTCTTACATTTGAAAGTATACTTTCAGAAATACTGTTCATAGGATTTGCAGTGATGTAGTATTCGTATTCGGTAGGATTATCAACAGACTTGACATTGATAACTGCCTTGCCGTCAGTATTATCTGATGAGATGAGCTGTGGCTTGTCAGGAGCGTCAATATCGTAGAACGAACCATCCTTTGCAGTTGTCTGCTGTGAGATCTGATAGAGATAGAACAAAGTATTCGCAAGTATCTTTCTCTCATCATCTGATGCCTGACCTGTGCTGTCACCGGTCTGTATCATACCGAGATTGTTCTTAGTGGAGAGATAGAAATTATCAAGTCCGCCTGTTACGGGATGCGGACGCTTTGTTGCGTTAAGTGTTATCCACTCGATCGCATCATCAAGATACTGTCCGGTTGAATGTGTGTTAGGAACTGTAAGATCTCCTCTTATTGTCCAGGGATAGTTTGTAAGAGTTCCTATCTTTACTACTGATACTGAAGTTGTTCTGTACCAGACTTCAGGACTCGGAGTTGCAACAAGAAGTCCTGCTTTTTCAGCCAGCTTATTGAACTTTCTGTGTTCAAGAGTATAGCCTGAACCGCCGCAGATAGTATCATGTCCGAAAAGCACGCCTCTGCCGCTGTCAATAAACTTTTCAGTTGCCTCTAAAGATACATCGTTAAGGTCATAACCGCTGTTACAGTCTGATGCACCGAAGAAGATAACATCGCACTTCCAGCTTCCGTCATCATTGTAGAGGTACTTATCAGGATCGCTGTTGAATGTTGAGATATGAACAGGCTCTATCTCAAAGATTCCCTTGCCTGCCGGCAGCTCAGTATCGCTAATGGTATTGTTCATCCAGTCAACAAGATAAGGTGATGCCGGGTATACATTCAGGACTCTGATGTGTTCCTCTTCGTTCCATATAGAACGCGGCTCCCACTTGCCACCGTTTGTTTTTCTGTTGAGCTGATAGCTGTAACTTTCGGCATCGTTGCTTATGTCGTTCCACCAGAGATCAACGGTGTTTTCTCTTTCTTCATCAACCTTGCTGTTGAGGATAAGATCCTGTACAGGCTTGTCAACGACGCGAAGTTTACGACTTCCTTCCTTAAGGAGCTCTCCGTTCTGATCGTAAAGCTTTGCATTAACAACATATTCGCCGACATTCTTTACTGTAAATGTCACCTGGTCGCCGCTCTTATAAACAGGATAGTTTGCTTTGCCCTCAAAATAAGTTTCAACGCCTTTTTCAAGCTCTACGTCAAAAGTTGTTGCAGTAACGGTTTCGTCGCCCTTCTTGACTTCAAGCTCTACCTTGCCGTTAAAGATGCCATTAGAAAAATAGTTTATCTCAGCTCCAGCGTTTATTTCAGTCTCATTTCCTGCATAAACATAATAATCGCTGAGAACAGGTCCGAACCATGTTATCTCGAACTTAGTTTCTTCGGACTCGTCCTTTTTCTCCTCGATAACGGGTGGATCTGTTATCTTAAGCTCAGCCGATCTTCTGCAGATCTCCTTGCCGCCGTCGAGACATATAACTGTTACAGTATATGTTCCGCCTGACGAAGTATCAGGTTCAAATGTTAAGGGATTGCCTGCAAGAACGTTCTTCTCCTGAACGAGAACAGCGTCCTCAACAACTGATTTCACCTGCTTGCCGTCCCTTGTGACGATAGTTTTCATCTGAACGGGATAATTCACATTCGTTGCATAAAGGAGCGAATACGAAACACCTACCTCTTTATCCTCTCCGGATAAGAGAGTATTCGCATCAAGTTCAACTGAAAGACCAGTTATCTCTGTAGAAGTTTTCGGTTCACTTGAAGTAATATTGATGTTTATCTTCTGAGATTTTACAAGCTTGGTTCCGTTATAGAGTTCTGCAAGAACGTAAACATCATCACCATCAGGCTCTGAAAGCTTTAATTCTCCTGCATCAATTGAAATACTGTTTTCACTTGCAAGGCATTTGACTTCTCTTGTATTCTCAGATACGAAATTCTTGCCGTTAAAAAGACGCAGCTTGAGCTCAAGTACTGCATCATAATTGCTTGTGTATCCGATCTCAGTCTGAGCAGTTATCGTACTTGATTTATCAGCACTAGCCTCAGTATCGCTGAGTTTTGTATCAAACGAAGTAACTGTAAGCTTATTTTCAAGATCAAGTTCACTGAGGAGTCTTATTGCAAGAGAAGTTGTGTGTATATCCTCCGCAAAGCTTCCGTCAGATTTCTCAGCCTTATCCAGGTCATTGACTACCTTAATCGGATCAATATCCTCATTCATAGCCTGCATTGCAAGATATTTGCAGATAGTGCTTTCAATACTGCTGTCATTGTAGCTCGTTTTGATGTTATCCTCAATATATGTGAGTGATGAAGTCAAAGGAGATGTATCAAAATTATGAGCATTCAAATATCTGCCCACATTATACACTACAATTGACGTTAATAGCGGATCGCTGTCTGTCGCAGCTGTGTATGAGTAGCCGCCATCGCTGTTCGCCGCATTCATCAGGTATACACATATCTTGTCGCCTGAAATCGTTGTTCCGTTATAACCGGTATCGTTTACAGCTTCGAGCATAAGAGCGGAGTCAAGCACATCACTCGCATACTCCGGATAAAGCCCGAATCCTCCGTCTTCATTCTGCTTGTTTTTCAGCAAGTCAAGGTCAGATGCTTTGCCGGTAGCGGCAGCGAGTCTCGCTGTCATATCGGTGTTGGTGAACGAAATATTGTCAGCAATCCATTCACCGCTGTCCTCATAGCCTGTTTTTCCAGCAATTCTGAGGGCGATAAGTGCTTCTGATGTGTCATTGACAAGCACGCTGTCACCAAAACTGTGATCTGCATTTTCTTTTGAATCAAGATATGCAGCAGCATTTTCAATGATCTCGGCGCGCAGAGCCTTAGCGTCTACCGTAGTAGCACTGCGTGTTTCGACACGTATCATTGCACACGTATTGACCGCCAGCACAGAACTGAAAAATACAGACAGAGCTTTCTTCTGCTTTTTCGTACTGCGTCTTGAAAGTTTCAAGTTTATCATTCCTCTCTAACAATTTTTTCATACAAACGTCCACCCGACGTTCAGAATAATTATATCATATAACTACAGTGCTGTCAAGGTAATTAGCCAAATGATTGCTCTGAGTCTTTGTGATTTTTATTTATTCAAACCTCTTTACAAACATCGCGTTTTCTGATATAATTATAATGATATTTTATGCGAAGGCATAGAAAAGAGGTAACGCTTTGGCAAACGAAAAGATCAGAAATTTCTGCATTATTGCACATATAGACCACGGTAAGTCCACACTTGCCGATCGTATTCTCGAAAAGACAGAGACTGTTGCTATCCGCGATATGGAGGATCAGCTTCTCGACAATATGGACATCGAACGCGAGCGCGGCATCACTATAAAAGCCCGTGCTGTACGTCTTAAATACACTGCTCAGGATGGCGAGGACTACATCTTCAACCTCATCGACACTCCCGGCCACGTTGACTTCAACTATGAAGTATCACGTTCACTCGCTGCCTGTGAAGGCGCTATACTCGTTGTTGACGCTTCTCAGGGTATCGAAGCTCAGACACTTGCCAACACATATCTTGCTATCGAGCACGACCTTGAAGTAGTTCCTGTTGTCAACAAGATAGACCTTCCTTCAGCTGATCCGGAAAGAGTCTGTGCCGAAGTGGAGAACGTTATAGGCATTCCTGCTATGGACGCTCCGCGCATCTCTGCGAAAATGGGTACGAATATCGAAGCAGTCCTCGAAAAGATCGTTACCGACATTCCTGCACCTAAGGGCGATCCAGAAAAGCCGCTAAAAGCTCTCATCTTTGACAGCTACTACGATTCCTACAAAGGCGTTATCATCTATGTCAGAGTCAAGGAAGGTACAGTCAGGGTCGGAGACAATATCCGTCTCATGGCTACCGGAGCTGTTTTCAATGTTGTTGAAGCCGGCTTTATGGATGCTTCCTCACTTGTGAACAACGGCTCACTCGAAGCAGGTGAAGTTGGATATATCGCAGCTTCTATAAAGAGTATCGGCGACACCAGAGTCGGTGATACAGTCACCAATGACGAGTGCCCCTGTGACGAACCTCTCCCCGGCTACCGCAAAGTCAATCCGATGGTATTCTCTGGTATATATCCTGCTGACGGAGCCAAGTACGGTGATCTCAGAGAAGCTCTTGAAAAACTCCAGCTCAACGATGCTTCCCTTTCATTTGAACCCGAAACCTCTATTGCACTCGGCTTCGGATTCCGCTGTGGTTTCCTCGGACTTCTCCACATGGAGATAATCCAGGAACGTCTTGAACGCGAATACAACCTCGACCTCATCACTACTGCACCGTCAGTTATCTACAAGGTTACTCTTACAAACGGCGAAATCCAGTATATCGACAACCCGACGAACTATCCTGATCCTGCGCTCATCCAGTGCGCCGAAGAGCCTATGGTAAAAGCAAGCATACTCTCCCCATCCGATTATGTCGGAAATATCATGGAGCTCTGTCAGGACAGACGAGGCAACTTCAAGGACATGAAATATCTTGATGATACCCGTGTCGAACTCCACTATGAGCTTCCGCTAAACGAGATAGTTTACGATTTCTTCGATGTTCTCAAATCAAGAACCAAGGGTTACGCTTCATTCGACTACGAAATGATGGGTTATCTGCCTTCAAAGCTTGTCAAGCTCGATATTCTCCTCAACGGCGATGTCGTGGACGCTCTTTCATTCATCGTCCATACCGACAAGGCCTACCCGAGGGCACGTAAGATAGCTGAAAAGCTCAAGGATAACATTCCGCGTCAGCTCTTTGAAGTACCGATACAGGCTGCTATCGGCGGCAAGATAATCGCCCGCGAGACCGTTAAAGCTATGCGTAAGGACGTTCTTGCGAAGTGCTACGGCGGTGATATATCACGTAAGAAGAAACTCCTTGAAAAGCAGAAGGAAGGTAAAAAACGTATGCGCCAGCTCGGTACGGTTGAAGTACCGCAGGAGGCCTTCATGAGTGTTCTGAAGCTCGACAGCTAACAGGAGGACTTTATGTTCAATTATGCTATTCTCGCCTTGGCTTCGCTGTTTTTCTTAGTATCCCTCATAACAGTGATCGCTGAGCCGCTCACCGGAAGAAATACCGCTCCCGGCCGCTTCTTCCGCTTTTTCAGGATAAGATGCCGCGATTTTTCGCTTATGAACCTCTGTGTAATCGCACCTGTTCTCCTCATATGGGGACTTGCAGTCGGTGATGACAATTTCCGGTTCTTATGGGCATTTATCGGCATTCTCCTGCTGACACTGATAATTCTTCACGCACAGGCAGTCTTCTGCCGCAGAAGGAAACGCAAAAAAGCCGCCAAGCTCGCTCTTGCACCGCTGACTCCGATACTTCCGGAGACAAATTCTTCTCCCAAGCTTCTGAAAGAACTCCCTGTACTTGAAACAACCTCCTCAGACTCTGCGCAACTGAGGAACAGAAAGGATAAATTATGAGTATTTACACCTGCCCATGCTGCGGCAAAAAAGGCTTCAATCCATACACTAAGGGTATGGCAGGCAAAATGAATTCAAAGGGACGCCCCTGCAAGCACTGCGGAAAGCGCTGCGTAAACGGCAAGGGAGCAACTATTTTCAACGCTATATTCAGCCTTATAGTTTTCATCTGCTTCGTTACTCTTTTCCTTATATCGCAGAACTACGACTTTCTCGCAAGACGAGAATTTCCACTGATGCTGCTTATGCTTCTCGCAGAATTTCTCGTTCCCCGTCTCGTCAACGCATTCTTCTTCAAAATGACTGAGGCGATCAGACGCGACTACTGATGAACGATCTCGGGATATACATCCACGTACCGTTCTGTGGCAGAAAATGTCCGTACTGCGACTTCTATTCAATCGCTTTCTCCCCCTCTGCCCTAAACGCATACACAGAAGCCGTTCTCCGCAACATCAAACACTATTCCGAACCGGAACGAACAGTATCAACTATCTATTTCGGCGGAGGCACCCCCTCCCTGTTGACTCCGGAGCAGCTTCAAAACATTGTAACATCTGTAAGGGATAATTTTGCTCTATCCGATGGCGCTGAGATAACCCTTGAAGCCAATCCAAACACTCTGACTCCTGAAAAGCTCTCAAAGCTTCTTGATGCAGGAATCAACAGACTATCGATAGGTATTCAGTCCCTGCTTGACGATGAACTAAAAATGCTGGGCAGGGCTCACACAGCTGAACGTGCAGAAAAAGCTGTCCGTGATGCAGCTGCTGCCGGATTCAGTAATATATCCTGCGACCTTATGATAGCTCTGCCGGAACAAACTCCTGAAAAATTGCGCCGCTCTGCCGAAAGGCTCGCTGCTTTACCGATACAGCACATATCAGCTTATATTCTCAAACCTGAGGACGGCACTCCGTTCGCAGGCAGTGATCTGCTTAAAGCGCTCCCTGACGATGAGCTCTCAGCCGCGCTTTACCTCGAAACCGTACAAATCATGGCAGAACACGGCTTCGCACAGTATGAGATATCGAACTTTGCCCGAAAAGGCTTCGAAAGCCGTCACAACTGCCGCTACTGGAAATGCCAGGACTATCTCGGTATAGGTCCTGCCGCTCATTCCTGCTATCAAGGCAAAAGATTTGCTGTTCCGCGCGATATAGAGCTTTTCTCTTCTTCCGCACAGCAGCCTGTCGAGATAACAGACGACGCTCCATACGGTTTTGAAGAAAAAGCAATGCTTGGTTTAAGGCTCACAGAAGGCATAGACCTGAGAGATTTTCCTGAGCACCGTGATTCAATAGAAAGAAAAGTCCCTGCGCTTGCAGAGGCCGGTTACATAAATTTCGACGGCAGCAAACTCTCCCTCACACCCGAGGGTTTCCTCGTTTCAAATGCCGTTATCGGTCAGCTAATTTTCTGACATCATTCCAGAAGCTCCTTTCGCATCTGCGCGAGGAGCTTTTTTTCGCGTCTTGACACTTGTACCTGCGTCATTCCAAGCGCTTTTGCAGTTTTCACCTGCGTCAGCTCTCGGAAGTATCGCAGTTCGAGAAGTGCTTTGTCGCGCGGTTCAAGTCTGCTCATTATCTGCCGCAAGGCAAGAACATCGACTATCCCCTCGTCAGGAGCTTCTGTCGGAATGTCTATCTGCCCCTCATTATCGTCGGAGGAAGTTAATGATAAGAGAGGCTGACAGACGCAGAGTGCTTCAGCAACATCAGCTTCACTCTCTCCCGAAAGTACGGATAATTCTGAAACAGTCGGTTCTCTGCCGCTGGTCTGACGAAATCTCTCGCAAATGCGCTGAATACGCACGGACAGTTCTTTAAGGCTACGGCTCACGCGAATGCTTCCGCCGTCTCTGAACAGCCGCTTGATCTCACCGAGTATCACAGGAACAGCATAAGTCGAGAAACACACACCGCGTTCTGTATCAAACGCTCTGACTGCTTTCATAAGTCCCACGCAGCCGGCTGAATACAGATCGTCGTACTCTATGCCGCGCCCACGAAACTTATTTGCACAAAGGTGAACAAGTCCGAGATTATCCTCCGCAGAGGGAGCTTTCATTTCAGCCAACATTCGGTGAAAGCCTCTTGCGCATAGTCACAGTCGTCCCCTTGCCGGGCATACTTCTTACTGTGAGCTTATCCATAAACGACTCCATGACCGAGAAGCCAAGTCCGGAACGCTCCTCCTCCGGAGCTGTCGTGTAAAGCGGTTCCATAGCCTTGTCCACGTCACTTATACCACAGCCTTTATCCTTTACCCTTATGTATATCTCACGGTCTCTGAGGAGCTTCACCGTTAGCTCGATATTGCCGCAAGTTCCTCTGTACGCGTGAACAACAGCATTCGTAACGGCTTCCGAAACAGCTGTACGTATATCCGAAAGCTCCTCTACCGTAGGATCTGTCTGTATCAGAAACGACGATACTACCGCCCTTGCCGCGCTCTCATTGACAGACAGCGAGGGCATTGTGAATTTTATTGAATTTATCACTTCCATAATTGCCTCCTTGAATCGTGACCGCTCAGGTCACTTTGACTATGCGCTCTATGCCGGACAGTTTCAGTACACGCCTGATATACGGCTGAGGATTTCTGACCTCAAGCATACCGCCGCATTCCTTCATCAGCTTGCTTCTCCCCATTATCAGACCTATCCCAGAGCTGTCCATAAACGTTATCTTCCCGAGATCTATCGCAAGCGAGCGCGGCTGAGCCGCAACTATGTAGCGGTCAATCTCCTCCCGGACTGCCCTTGCATTGTGATGATCTATCTCACCGCTCAGGACTGCAACAGCAGTGCCACGTTCAGATCTTATATCGACCTTCATTGTTTTACCTCCGTTCTTTTTGTCTGAGACTATATTACCACCACTTCTCTGAAAAAAAGGTCGTTTTCAGTCGGCAGACAAAAATTTTTCCGCTGTTTCCATATTGCCGGAAACACTTGAAAATATATCCGCCAGATGTTATAATAATAGAAATAATTCTTATAAGTCAGGTGAAGTTATGTCTAAACAATTCTGGAAAGGCAGCGCTCTTCTCGCTCCTGTTCCTGCTGCTCTTGTTTCATGCGGCACAGTCGAAAAGCCTAATGTCCTCACGATTGGCTGGACAGGTATAGTCTGCACCCGTCCTGCTATGACCTATATATCTGTCCGCCCGGAGCGTTTTTCGCACGACATCATCAAAAACAGCGGTGAATTCGTCATTAATCTTACAACTTCCGCTATGTGTCGCACTACTGACTTCTGTGGAGTAAAAAGCGGCAAAAACACTGATAAATTCAAAGTGTGCGGACTTCACGCCGTACCTGCACATGAAGTCAGCGCTCCGCTTATAGAAGAGTGTCCGATAAGCCTCGAATGCCGCGTAACTGAGTCAAAGCTCCTCGGTTCGCATACCATGTTCCTTGCAGAGATAGTTGGCATCGACGCCGATGAACGCTTTATCGACAGCAAGGGCAAGCTCAACCTCCAGCAATGCGGTCTGATGGCTTACGCTCACGGAGAATACTTCGCCCTTGGCAGAAAGCTCGGCGACTTCGGTTTCTCTGTCCGTAAAAAGAAAAAGAACCACCCTCAGCCACCGAAAAAAGCTCTTGCTAAGAAGTAATATCGCTGATGTAGCTTTTAAGCTCGCTCTCGCTCGAAAAAGCTATCCCTCCGGCAAGCTGACTGCGATCAAGCTCCGGCATAAGTGAAATGTCAGCATCTATATACATATATGGTTCACTGTGACCTGTCCGGAATACGCCTATCCTGCCGTAATACTCCCTGACTGTATACGGCGGGACAGGCTTATTGCTTTCTATCGCCGCTGCCTTTCTCTCAACACGCATCTCATGATTGCTTCTCCCGAGAGAGCATATTACAAGAACACCGGAAGCTGAAAACGCTGTGAAGATGATCATAAACATCTTCCAGCCTGTTTTTTTATCCATAAAGCACCTCCTCTGTTGCCGAATTGTCTTATTTATTATCTCCGGATTTTCCCATATTATACAATTTGACGGTTTTACAAAAAACGCTTAACATCCGCATCAAAATGTGATATAATGTAAGTTGTATAATTATCTGAAAAATCTTTGAAAGGAGCTGCGCCGTTCATATACGAACGGTACCCTTGCACATGAACGATAATAACTTTGAGATGCCGCACAAGAACCCCGATCCGACACCACGCCGCGACAACGGCAGCCGCAATGCATATCCGGATCAGCCAAACGGTATGACGCCGCCTTACCGCCCCGTCAGGACCGCTCCAAGACTGCCCAAAAAGAAAAAGAACAAGTTCCTCGTGATACTTAAGAAGCTGTTTGCCGTGGTCGCTACCACAATGCTTTCGCTTCTTCTAGTAATAATAATCACGAGCACCATCGTAGCCACTGCACTGACGGTTTATGTCCTCGACTTTATGGATGACTCAACGAGCGTAACGCTCCAGGACCTCGAAGCCGGAAGTGACACCTACTTCTATACAACGGATATAGATGAAAACGGTAATGAAAAGCTCAGCGTTATCCACCGTGTAAAAACCGACGTTCAGCGTATACCGGTATCCATTGACAAGGTACCGCAGCACGTCCGTGACGCTTTCGTTTATACGGAGGACGAGCGTTTCTACACCCACGACGGTGTTGACTACAAGCGTACATTCTCCGCATTCGTAAATATGTTCATGCATATCTACGATACCGAACAGGGTGGTTCAACCATCACCCAGCAGCTCATCAAGAACGTCACCGGTGACGATGAGCACTCCCCTCAGCGTAAGATACGAGAGATATTCAGTGCTATGCAGCTCGAAAAGTCCTACACAAAGGACGAGATCCTCGAAGAGTATCTCAACTACATCGGCTTCGGCGGCGCTGTAAACGGTATCCAGCTTGCTTCACTGACATACTTTGGAAAGAATGTTGACCAGCTCACTACTCCGGAAGCTGCCGTACTCGCAGCTATCCCGAAAAGCCCTGAGGAATACGGTCCGTTCACTGACTATGACAACACCTACGGTGAACACGTCAGCGGCAGAGATGTAAACCGTGAACGTCAGAAATATGTTCTCTACAAGCTCTACGAAAATGGTGCTATCACATACGATCAGTATCAGGAGTACAGAAATGCTCCCATAATCTATGCTGACTCCGATGAATACAAAGCTCTCCATCCCGAGACAACAGCAGAAGAGCTCATCGATAAGGATAAGGCTTACTCATGGGAAGTTGATGCCGTTTATCACGAATTCTTCAGAATAATGAAGGAGCTTTACGATATAGACGACGATCAGGAAGCCCTCAAGCGCATCAATAAGGGCGGCTATAAGGTATATACCACTATTGACCACAAGATGCAGGAATATGTATCGAACAAGTTCCTCGATCTCGCCAACCTCGTGGATGTTAACTACGTAACAAGACATGTCGATAACGACGGTGACGGCGAAGCTGAGGAATACAAGCCTCACGTAGCCTTCGTTGCGCTCAACTACGACGGTACTGTCCGCGCTATTGTCGGACAGTGGGGCGAAAAGAAAGACTCGCTCATTACCAACTACGCAGACTATGAGCCGCGTCCGGTTGGTTCAACTATCAAACCTGTCGCAGGTTACGGCTGTGCTATCGAAAACAACAAAGTACACTGGGGTACGATACTTCAGGATAAAGCGCCTTACGTCATCGATGGAAAACCATGGCCTGACAACTACGACGGCGCACCGAAAGGCGGTTCACATCCCCTATACTACTTCCTCCAGAACTCTGTTAATACCGTTTCCGCTCAGCTCGTTAAGATGTGCGGTGAGGAAACAGTATACAAATTCTGTACAGAGAAGCTGGGACTGAGAATGGATCCGGATCACGATATGAGTCCGTCTCCTCTTTCAATCGGTCAGCTCCGCCACGGTCTTACACTTGAAAATCTTGTAAACGCATATATACCATACGGAAATGAGGGTATTTACAGCGAAGCCCACATCATTACAAAGATCGAAGATGCAAACAATCAGGTAATCTACACTAATGACGGCAATGCCCGTGAAGCTATGTCCCCTGAATCAGCATGGGTAATGAACCGCTTGATGAAGACGGTTGTTGACGGCGGTACTGCTTCACGCTTAAAGCTCAATAATAAGGTAGTTGTCGGTAAGACAGGTACTACCGAAAACTGGTGGGACCTTGCTTTCGTCGGACTTACAAGAGACTTCGTAAGCGGCGTTACTATCGGTTATGACAAGAATATTGACGGAATGCAGCTTCCGCACGACCTCAACTCTCCTCTGCTCTGGTACAGGATAATCGGTGAATACGCCGATACAGAGTTTACAGATACCGGCAAAGACTTTGATCCGGTAAAAACAGTTATCGAAGCTCCTATGTGTTCTTCAACCGGTATGATCGCAGGTCAGGGTTGTCCTCGCGGTTCAATAGGCTATTGGAAGCCTGATAACGCTCCAACCTGCAACGGCGGTCACTATGTTGCACCTGCTGAAGGTGAAGGCGGAGACAGTAATGGTGGCGGCGAAGCCGGAGACAACGAAGGCGGTGGCGATGCTGGCGGAAATGCCGATGGCGGTGACGCTGGCGGAAACGCTGGCGGCGGCGATGCTGGTGGAAACGCTGGTGGCGGTGGCGCAGGCGGAAATGCCGGCGGCGGTGACGCTGTTGTAAACGCAGGCGGCGGTGACGCTGGCGGAAACGAATAATTAAGGTGATATTTTGAACGATACAATGAGATTATGCTGTCCATGCCACTTTGGTCTGGAAAGCGTACTAAAATATGAGATCATGAAGATCGGCGGCACTGATCTTAAAGTCAGCGACGGAAAGATCAGTTTCACCGGTGACGCAAACGTTCTCGCAAGGGCTAATCTCTGCCTTTCAACGGCAGAGAGAGTCCTTATCGAATTAATAGAATTCAGAGCAGAGTCCTTCGAGGAACTCTTCCAGGGTGTCAAGGCTATAGAGCTTGAGCGCTATATTGCTCCGACAGATGCTTTTCCGGTCAAGGGATATTCGCTGAACTCTGCACTTCACAGTGTTCCTGACTGCCAGTCTATCATTAAAAAGGCTGCTGTTGAACGTCTCAAATCTAAGTACGGCATAAGCTGGTTCGATGAGACCGGTCCTGCTGTACAGATAAAGTTCAGCATACTCAAGGACATAGTTACTATCTATCTCGATACGAGCGGCACAGGTCTCCACAAGCGCGGTTACAGACGCAATTCCAATGCTGCTCCTATCAAGGAAACTCTCGCGGCAGGTATTATAGACCTCGCAAGAGTTCATCCCGAATCAGTCGTATGCGATCCATTCTGCGGAAGCGGTACTATTCTTATTGAGTCTGCCCTCAGAGCACTCCGAATAGCTCCCGGTATCAACAGAAGATTCGCTGCTGAGAAGTGGTCCTGCTTCAAGCCTGAGATATGGCGCGAAGAACGCAGCCGTGCTATCGAAAACGTTGACAGGACTGCTGAATTCCACGCTATCGGCTTCGATATCGACGATGCAGCTGTTGCACTCGCACTCGACAATGCTCACAAAGCCGGTATCAAATCAAGGGTTACAATCGAACAGGCTGATATATCTTCATTCGTTCAGCCGGAGAATTCGATCGTTATATGCAATCCCCCGTATGGTGAAAGACTTCTCGAGCTCCGCGAAGCCGAAGACATCTACAAGAAAATGGGCAGAGTCCTTGGAAAGGGAGGCAGCAAACAGTCCTACATCATCTCCCCACACGAACAGTTTGAGCAGTTCTTCGGCGAAAAGGCACGCAAGAGGCGCAAACTCTACAATGGCATGATTAAGTGTCAGCTCTATATGTACTTTTAGGTGTGATCTATGGATATTATCATTATCGCAATAGGCATCGTACTAATTATACTAATGATACTGCTGCTCCTCTCGTCAAAGAGGAACAGCAGTGCTTCTATTAACGAAGAACTCAAAAAGTTCGCCGAAATCATACACAAGGAAAATGAAGCTGCTGACCGTCAGCTTCGCTCCGAGATAACCTCTAACGTACAGCTGAGCGTCAGAAATCTCGGCGATGTGCTCGGAAGCAATCAGAAAGCTGCCGGTGAAGCAGTTAATGCTCAGCTCGCAGTCCTCGAAAACCGCTTCAAGACTCTTGAGAGCCACAACGAAGAAAAGCTCGAAGCGATAAGACTGAATATGTCGAGACACCTTGCAAATATGCAGGATGAAAACACCAAAAAGCTTGATGCGATACAGTCAACCGTAAACGAAAAGCTCGATAATAAGATGAACGAGTCATTCAGACTCGTAAGTGAAAGACTTGAACAGGTCTACAAAGGACTTGGTGAGATGCAGTCTATCGCTTCCGGAGTAGGTGACCTCAAAAAAGTGCTCTCAAACGTAAAAACACGCGGTATACTCGGCGAGATACAGCTTGGTGCGATTCTTGAGGATATACTCGCTCCGGAACAGTACGAACGAGAGATACCAACTATCCCCGGCAGCGCTAACCACGTTGAATTTGCAGTTCGTCTCCCTGGCGGAGATGACGGCAAATGTGTATATCTTCCAATAGACTCAAAGTTCCCGGGAGATACCTACACAGCACTCCAGGACGCTTATGATTCAGGCGATACAGAAGCTATCGCCGATGCAAAGAAGCAGCTCGCAGCTGTTGTCAAAAAATGTGCAAAGGATATCAGGGAAAAATACGTTGAACCACCTTTTACTACAAATTTTGGCATAATGTTCCTGCCATTCGAGGGACTCTACTCCGAAGTTGTCAACAGCGGTCTGATAGAAGTGCTCCAGCACGACTATAACATCAACGTTACCGGACCTTCAACAATGGCAGCTATGCTGAATTCGCTTCAGATGGGATTCCGTACCCTTGCTATCCAGAAAAAGAGCAACCAGGTATGGGAGATACTCGGTGCAGTTAAAACCGAATTTCTCACATTCAGCAAGGTTCTCGAAGATACTCAGAAGCACATCAAAAAAGTCGATGACGATCTCGAAAAGCTCGTCGGAGTCCGCACACGTCAGATCAACCGTAAACTCAGCAAGATCGAAGCTGCTGATTATCCGGAAGATCTCATATCCGAAGAATAACAAAAAGCTCCGTTCACCGGAGCTTTAATTATAATGTATTATGAAGATTTGTATAAAACAAAAAATACTGCACTTTCTCTTTCCGACACGCTGTCCTGTCTGCGGAGAATTCATCTATCCTGAGGAACTCTTCTGCGATGAGTGCAGCAAAAAGATCTCACATTTTACCGGAGAATTTTCTGTTCCTGCCGCTGAAAGCTATACAGCAGCTTTCGTATACGACAAGAATATCTCTCCGGCTGTTATACTGCTTAAAAAAGGCATATGTGGAAATGCTGACCGCGCCCTTGCTTTGCCGCTCGCTGAAAAACTCAAAAAGATCAGTACAGCTGATTCCGTTGACCTTATACTGCCGGTTCCTATGCACAAAAAAGCTCAGTGTGAACGCGGCTACAATCAGGCAGAACTGATAGCAAAGATAATCGGCAGAGAGCTTAGAATACCTGTCGTATCTGACTGCGTGGTAAAAGTCCGCCGAACGGCTGCTCAGAAGGAACTTGACCGCATACACAGACGCACAAATCTAAAAGGTGCTTTCAGTGTACTCAGGCCTGAACTCATACGCGGCAAGTCTGTTCTACTCATCGACGACATATGCACGACCGGCAGCACCCTCACAGAGCTTGCAGAAGTGCTTCGCAAAAACGGAGCGAAAAAGGTATTTTGTGCGACTGCGTGCAAAACTCCTCTCAAGCCCAAAACTGATAACACTAATACATAAAAAAGGACGCGATGGCGTCCTTTCTCTATAAAGCTGTATATTTCTTTATTCCCACAGACCACGCCCTCGCTCAGCAGTCAATACACGGTAATAATTTATAAGCGATAACTATACGAGTATACACTATCGGGACGTAACAATAAATAGCGGAATCGAACCGCCTGCGCTGTCCATACGCAACCTAAGGTCCTTTTTATGACAAAGGTAAACCTTGTATTCGCCCTGCTGAACTACACCTTAATACATTACATAAGCTCAGTTGTCCAGTTGAGCGATTGTATCATGTTATCAGTCTCACGGAGCTCTCTTGAAAGGCGGTCTATCTCTTTTTGGAGCTTTTTGACATCTACAGTGCTGACAAGTTTTATCTCTGTCATACGTGCGCGCTTACCTGTCTGACTTGCGTTAAAAACAAGCTCCTTGTAAGCAGTTATTTTAAGCTTCAAGGCGTCTTTTTTAGCGATAAGCTGCGTAATGCTCTGCCCGTTGCTCTCAACAAGGCAGTTTGTGCGGTTGATACGCTCCATCAGCTCACGGAGACGCTCTATTGCTGAATCAAGCTCTTTCAGAAGCTCTTTAGGCTCTTCCGCCGGCTTTTCATTCTCCTGCACTATCGAATTTGAATTAAGTCTGACTTTAAGATTTTCAATATCACGGTTAAGGTCTGCTCTCTCCTGTAATGCTTCTGCAAGTTTCATTGTACCGCTCCTTTTCAATAAATCAGCTGTCACATATCAGCTTTTGGTTTTCAAGAATATTTTAACATTTTTATTCGCAGTTGTCAAGGCGATTGCAGTGTTTACGTATTGCAACAGGATTTGACATTTTCTGTTTTTTGCGCTATAATATTCTTTGTTATTCAGGAGGTATTAAGAATGAACAAGGATATATATGAAAACTACGAGATTATTGATGCTCACGCACACATCTTCCCGGAGAAGATCGCAGAAGTTGCAACCGTGAGCATAGGCGAATTCTATGACATACCAATGAAAGGCTGCGGCAGCAGCGAAAAGCTGATAGAAAGCGGCAAAAAGATCGGCGTTTCACGCTATCTTGTCTGTTCCACAGCAACAACGGCTCATCAGATAAGTGCAATAAATAGTTTTATCAGCGAAGAATGCAAGCTTCACCCTGAATTTTACGGATTCGGTACTACACACACACATTCAGCTGATCTCGACGCAGATGTTGAACAGATGCTCTCTCTCGGTCTTCACGGTGTGAAGCTCCACCCGGATTTTCAGAAATTCAACGCTGATTCTCCGGAAGCTTACAAGATATATGAGCGTATTGAAGGAAAGCTCCCTCTCCTTATACACTGTGGCGACAACAGATATGACTTCTCAGCTCCGCAGCGTATTGCAAACATCCACAAAGATTTCCCCAAGCTGAAGATACTCGCAGCTCACCTCGGCGGATACCAGCGCTGGAACGACGCTGAAAAGCTCCTGACTCCTGACGATTATCTCAGATTCGACATCAGCAGCTCAATGGCGTTTATGACACCGGAAAGAGCCGGCGAACTCATTCATAAATACGGCAGTGAAAACTGCTTCTTCGGTGTTGACTTCCCTATGTGGACACATGAGGAAGAGCTCGAGCGTTTCTTCGCTATCGGTCTCACAGAAAAAGAGAACCGTATGATACTCGCCGAGAACTTCAAGAATTTCCTCGGAATATAAAAAACAGCCGCACATCAAAGTGCGGCTTTATTTATGTGTATCAGAGTCTTCCGCGGAAATCCTCATAGCCAAATCTTCGCAGTTCGGTTACATCTCCGTTCTCTTTAAGAAGCAGTATTGCCGGAAGCGGCATACCGTTAAAGGTATTGTTCTTGACCATTGAATATATCGCCATATCGCCGAATATCAGCTTATCGCCCATTTTGAGCGGCTCATCGAACGAATATTCACCGATCGAATCACCTGCAAGACAGGTCTGAGAGCCAAGACGGTAGGAATATGCCTTCTCGCCGGATTCTTCTGAATCCATAAGTGGCGGACGGTAGGGCATTTCCAGTACATCAGGCATATGACAAGCCGCAGATGTGTCAAGAATAGCTATCGGCATATCGTTCTCGGTCAGGTCAAGCACCTCGGTAACAAGGTACCCTGCATTGAGCGCTATCGCTTCACCGGGTTCGAGGTAGACTTCGAGTCCGTATTTCTCCTGCATACGACGGATACAGCGTTCAAGGCACGGTATATCATAATCTGCACGGGTAATGTGATGACCGCCGCCGAAGTTTATCCACTCCATACCGGCAAGAACATCACCAAATCTCTCTTCAACAGCGTCAAGCGTTCTTTCAAGGTCATCGGAATTCTGCTCACAGAGCGTATGGAAATGAAGTCCTGTAACGCCACGCAGATCATTGGCGCGGAAATTCTTTCTCGTTATGCCAAGTCTTGACTTAGGCGAACACGGATCGTAAATATCGTGTCCCTCCTGAGTAGAAAACTCCGGATTTATGCGAAGACCTATCTTCTTTCCGGCAGCAAGCACACGGTCACGGTACTTATCGAGCTGCGTGAAGGAATTGAAGATGATATGTCCACAAAGAGAACAAATCTCATCTATCTCACTCTCGCGGTAAGCAGCCGAGAATACATGGTTTTCCTTTCCCATTTCCTCAGCACCAAGCTTTGCTTCATAAAGTCCGCTGCAAGCTGTTCCGGCAAGATACTCACCTATCATCAGATAAAGATGATAACAGGAAAATGCTTTCTGTGCGAGAAGTATCCTTGCACCTGTACGTTCCTGAACTCCGCGGAGTATTTCAAGATTTGCCCTTAACTTAGCTTCATCTATAACATAGCAAGGCGTTTTCAGTCCTTTTAAAATATCCTTTTTCTCGTTCATCAGACAAATTTAACCGCTGTGCCGTAAGCAACTACTTCAGCAGCTCCCTGTGCAATCTCTGAGGAAACATATCTGAAACCTACGACAGCATCAGCCCCCATACTCTGTGCCTGAGCTATCATTCTCTGTCTTGCGATACCTCTTGCTTCATTCATCATCTCTGTGTAGCCTTTAATTTCGCCGCCGACAAGGTTCTTAAGTCCAGCCATAAAGTCTCTGCCGAAATTCTTTGTCTGTACGGTAGCGCCCTCAGCCAGGCCGATAACTTCAATGTTTTTTCCTGAAACGTAGTCTGTTGTTGCAATGATCATATAGTTCAACCTTTCCTTTTATATTATTTTCCGCAGGCAGCAAATGCCGCCTGCGGTCATGAGCGTTATTATCAGTCTACGAGAGTAGGCTCGAAGTCCTCTTCCCACGGAAGTCCCCACTTATTGAGAGCTTCCATAAACGGATCGGGATCAAATTCCTCTATGTTGTATACGCCGGCTTTTTTCCATGTACCGGTCATTATCATCATAGCACCGATCATTGCGGGAACACCTGTTGTATAAGAGATGGCCTGTGAGCCAACTTCCTTATAGCACTCCTGATGATCGCAGATGTTGTAGAGGTAGTAGTTCTTTTCCTTGCCGTCTTTCTTACCTCGGAAAATACAGCCGATGTTTGTCTTTCCGACTGTTCTCGGACCGAGTGATGCAGGATCAGGAAGTACAGCCTTAAGAAACTGGAGCGGAACGATCTCCTTGCCCTCATACATGATAGGTTCGATAGAAGTCATACCAACATTCTCAAGGCACTTGAGATGTGTGAGGTAGCTCTGACCGAATGTCATAAAGAAACGGATACGCTTGATGCCTTTGATGTTGAGTGCGAGTGATTCAAGCTCCTCATGGTGAAGGAGGTACATATCCTTTTCGCCGACACCCTTGAAGTTATATACACGCTTGATCTCCATAGGCTCAGTCTCAACCCACTTGCCGTCCTCGATGTAGCTGCCCTTTGCAGATACCTCACGGATATTTATCTCAGGGTTGAAATTTGTAGCGAACGGATAGCCGTGATCGCCGCCATTGCAGTCAAGAATATCGATGTAATTTATCTCATCAAACTGGTGCTTCATAGCGTAAGCTGAGAAAACGCCGGTAACACCGGGATCGAAACCGCTTCCGAGAAGAGCTGTTATGCCAGCCTTTTCAAATCTCTCACGGTATGCCCACTGCCACTTGTACTCAAACTTAGCTGTATCGAGCGGCTCATAGTTTGCTGTATCCACATAGTGAGTCTTGGTTGCAAGACAAGCATCCATTATTGTGAGATCCTGATAAGGAAGTGCAAGGTTGAGGACAACATCCGGCTTGTAGCTGTTGATAAGAGCGATAAGCTCGTCAACATTATCTGCATTCACCTGTGCAGTCTCGATGACAGTTTTTGTTGTGGGCTGGAGCTTTTCCTTGAGCGCGTCGCACTTTGACTTTGTACGGCTTGCGATCATTATTCCCTCAAAAACCTCGCTGTTCTGACAGCACTTGTGGATAGCAACGGAAGCAACTCCTCCGCATCCGATTATCATACATTTTCCCATTTAATTTATACCTCCTTAGAATTCATAAGCATCTTTTTTCTTATAGCATATTACAAATACCGCAACGGCAAATAATACTGATGTAAAAGACATCAGTCCGAAAAGCCGTGCGTATGTACCGTCTTTTACTTCTTCTGTTCGGGCAGCCTCAAGAGTACTGTCCTTGTCTATGTCTGAGTCCTTCATCACTTTATCGTAATTGGTGTCCCAATGCTTTTCGTAAGCAACTTTTACTCTGTCTCCGATCTTGTCAGTCGAACTGCGCGGAATGTAAAACTCCATATTCTGACCGCCGGCAAATGTCACATCAACTGTACATACACGGTAAAGATCAAGCAGAGTCAACGCTTTGCAATTAGTGCCGTTGAGCGTTTTAAACTCCTTTATCGGAACTTCGGTTACTGTATATCTGTCAGGCTCGTTCTTATAATCCTCATAGTCTTTGTTCACCCAGTTCTTACCAAGCGAAGCATTCGCTCCGGCAAAGATACCGGTAACAAGCGCTATCAAAAGTGCTGAGACAAACAGCACTTTTTCTATCTTGCTTTTGAATATTTTCCCCATTGTTTTTCCCTGTATCATTCTGTATCATGACATAGCAAGAAGCATTTCGCGGATTATCTTGCAGGCAACTGCTGTTGACACTCCGCTCTGATCATATACAGGACTCAGCTCATTCACGTCACAGCCAACTATATTCAGCTTGCTGCAAACGAGAGTAACCGCCTTTCTCAGCTCGTCAAAAGTTACGCCGCCGGCTTCAGGAGTACCTGTACCGGGAAATACTGACGGATCAAGAACATCAAGGTCAAGTGTGAAGTAGACATTCTTTCCCTTGAGCTTTTCAACGACATCTTCAAGCCCCTCAAAGCTGAACTTGTGCATCTCAGTATGTTCATCAGCAAAGCGGAACTCGTCACGGTCGCCGCTTCTTATACCGAACTGGAAGATATGTCCGTCGCCGAGAATGTCCCAGCAGCGTCTGAGTACACAGGCGTGTGACATCTTCTGTCCGAGGTAGTCCTCGCGGAGATCAGCATGAGCATCGAAGTGTACGATGTAAAGGTCATTATATTTCTCCTTGACTGCCTTTATAGAGCCAAGAGTTACAAGATGTTCGCCGCCTATCATGAAAGGAACCTTGCCGTCTGAAAGTATCACTTCCGAACGTGTTTCTATATCATCAACTGCGCGTTCTGTGCTTCCGAACGGAAGTTCAAGGTCACCGCTGTCGAAATAGCTGTAATCAAGCATATCCTTATCCTGATACGGACTGTAAGTCTCTATGCCGAAGCTCTCATTTCTGATAGCCGGCGGGCCGAACCTCGTACCCGGACGGAAGCTCGTTGTTCCATCAAATCCTGCGCCGAAAAGAACTATCTTCGCGTCATCGTATTCACTGTCGCAGGCGATAAAAGTCTGTATATTATTATTCAACATCTTTAAGAAGCTCCTCAACATAATTTGGCAGCGCGAACGCTCCTACGTGCAGACGCGGATTGTAGTAGCGCGTCTTCAGACCAAGCATACTCCACTGAGTACCATTGTAATCAGCTGTCGGATGGTACTTCTTTGAAGCAAAGCCAAAGAGCCAGTGTCCGGACGGATAAGTAGGGATATGTGCCTGGTATACCTTGCTTATCGGGAAGCTCTCTACGATACGCTTGTGTGAACGCTGCATAGCCGCAGCATCCTCAGCATAGAACGGGCTCTCATGCTGATTGACCATAATACCGTCATCGTGCAGAGCCTTGAAGCAGCTTCCGTAGAATTCCTTTGTGAAAAGGCCCTCTCCCGGTCCGAAAGGATCGGTAGAATCAACGATTATAACATCATACTGGTCTGTACAGCGGCGAATGAACTTAACGCCGTCCTCATAATATACGTGTACCCTCGGATCATCAAAGCGGCAGGCTGTTGTCGGGAGATACTGCTTGCTCACCTCAACAACCAGCTCGTCTATCTCAACGAGGTCGATATTTTCAACAGAGGAATACCTTGTGAGCTCTCTAACTACTCCTCCGTCTCCTGCGCCTATTACGAGGATATTTTTCGGATTCGGATGAACAGCCATAGGAACATGGGTTATCATTTCATGATATATAAATTCGTCCTTTTCCGTAAGCATCATGTAGCCGTCGAGTGTAAGGAAACGTCCAAATTCCTTTGAATCAAAAACGTCGATCCTCTGAAACTCACTGTTTCCGCTGTAAAGCTGGTGATCCACCTTTATCGAGAATTTTACGTTGGGAGTATGACGCTCCGTAAACCATAGTTCCATTGTTTACCTCCGTTCTTATGAGCCGCACTATGCGGTCTTATTCTTCTTCACCTTCAACGCCTTTCATAGCTATCCTGAGATATACAGGCGTGAGAAGGAATGCAAGCAGGAAGCCAACGACAAGTCCGATACCGAGCGAGCTAAGGAACGCCGGAACGAACTGCATACGTTCGCCGTGCTTCTTTGACATATTGTAAGCAAAAGTGATCATCGCAAGAGTCATTACAGGTGTGAAGATAACGTCAGCTATAAGACTTTCGAGACATCTTGCGCCGTTGCTGCCCTTTTCAAGTCCGCACCTGCGGCTTGCAGCATGGGAAACAGGTCCGATCGGTACAAAGAAACCGATGAGAAGACTGATGATAGTGCTGATGATAAAGCTTGAAATAAATCCGACTGGAGTGAAGTGTCCTGATGTGATATTGCCTATGAGAGACATACAAAAACTCATTGTAATACCCATAAGCATATTCATTTTTCTTCCGGCTTTTTTCATATTCATAAGTGTACCTCCTGTGTCTTCCCCATTAATTGATGGAATATCCCTGATCCCTATGTCTCAATCGTCAGCAAGGACGTTAAGATGTTCAATGTTAATGTCTTCGGTACCTGTCATCTGACAGCCTTTTTCCTTGGCGTATCTTATGTATTCAATTATTTCCGGAGTTATGAGCTCCCCCGGCGCAAGTATCGGTATACCAGGCGGATAGCACATAACGAATTCCGTACAGACATTTCCGGCAGTTTCTTCAAGTGGCAGTGAACGCTTATTGGCATAGAAAGCCTTTCGCGGCGTTTCTGCAACAACAGGATTTATATACTCCTGTGTCAACATACCTGTTCCTGACTTTCCAAAGCGTCTCTTTATCTCAGACATCGCACTGATAAGGCGCTCTATATCGCGTTTTCTGTCGCCGACAGAAATGTAAGCGAGAATATTTCCTATATCGCCGAATTCGATCTGTATATCATATTCGTCTCTGAGAAGATCATATACTTCAATACCGGCAAGACCTATCGGCAGAGTGTGAACAGATAGCTTTGACACATCGAAATCATATATACTGTCACCGTTTATAAGCTCACTTGAAAAAGCATAATATCCTCCGATGGCATTTATCTCCTCACGCGCATACTGAGCCATTTCAACCGTCTTGGCAAATATCTCTCTGCCGCTGAGAGCAAGTCGCTTGCGGGAGATGTCCAGACTTGAGAGCAGCAGATACGAAGCGCTCGTCGTCTGAGTGAGATTTACTATCTGTCGCATATAGTCTGAGTTGATGTTCTTTCCCATAAGGAGGAACGAACTCTGTGTAAGGCTTCCGCCTGATTTATGCATACTCGCCGAGGAAATATCAGCTCCGGCAGCCATAGCTGCTATCGGGAATCCCTCACCGAAATAGAAATGCGTACCGTGAGCTTCGTCAGCCAGCACGAGCATACCATGTGCGTGTGCGAGCTCCGTTATACGCTTGAGATCTGAACATATACCGTAGTAGGTAGGATTATTAACGAGCACAGCCTTTGCGTCAGGGTTCTCCTCGATAGCCTTTTCTACCTGCGAGACTGACATACCAAGCGCGATACCGAGCTGATGATTGACATCAGGATCAACGTATACGGGCACAGCACCTGTGAGTATCATAGCGTTGATAGCGCTCCTGTGAACGTTTCGCGGCATGATGATCTTGTCGCCCTCCTTGCAGGCATACATTATCATGCTCTGAACGGCAGAAGTAGTTCCGCCGACCATAAAGAAAGCATTTGCCGCACCGAATGCCTGAGCAGCAAGATCCTCCGCATCTCTGATCACCGATACCGGATGGCAGAGATTATCGAGCGGCTTCATCGAATTGACATCGACGTTCATACAGTCTTCGCCGAGGAACTCCGTGAGCTCCATATTTCCGCGTCCCCTCTTGTGTCCGGGAACATCGAAAGGCACGACTCTCATACGGCGAAATTTCCGCAATGCTTCGTATATCGGAGCGTCAACCTGTGAAAGATCCATTTCCGTAAACATTCCTTCCGCTGAAAATTTCTATCATTTCTCTCTTCAGAGCTGTTGTTATCTCGAGCCTTCTGTGAGGCGGGAGTTCATTTACATCGGTATTGAAGAGGTAATTCTGAAGGTCAAGCTCCTTGATGAGCATTTTAGTATGGAACATATTCGCCTGATAGACGTTTATATCAACAGCGTCATAGCGAAGAAGAGTAGCATCGTCGATATAGTCCTGGATAGAAGTAATATCATGATCGATGAAGAGCTTTTCTCCGTCGAGGTTTCTTGTAAAGCCTCTTACGCGGTAGTCCATAGTGATTATATCCGAATCAAAGCTGCCGATAAGATAATCGAGAGCCGTGAGCGGTGTAATCTTTCCGCAGGTAGCAACATCAATATCAACACGAAAAGTTGCTATGCTTGTATCCGGGTGGAATTCTGGGTATGTATGCACAGTAACATGACTTTTGTCAAGATGGGCAACTATCTCATTTCCACCGGCAGGTATCATTGTATCATCAGCGATAAGGAAGGTCGCCGAAGCTCCCTGAGGATCATAGTCCTGTCTTGAAACGCTGAGCACCTGAGCTCCTATCATTTCCGTGAGGTGAGTCATAATATCCGTTATTCTCTCAGAATTATACTGCTCGTCAACATAAGCGATATATTCCTGCTGAGCCCTTGCGGTCTTTGCATAACAGACATCATAGATATTGAAGCTCAGGGATTTGGTTAGGTTATTGAAGCCATAGAGCTTAAGTTTATTTTCCATATATACACCTCAAAAAAACACGTACAGCCTTATCAGCCATACGTGTTATCCGATCATATGTCAATACACAGATTGACTTGGTTTCAGAGTCTATATAAGCAAGATAACTCCACCTTTTACTACTCTTATTGACCTTTCACAAGCTGATGAAAACTTATAAAAACATATCGGCGCACAGCCGAATCAATAAGGCAACAGAAGTTGCCAGCCGGTATACCGGCGGTCTTGCTTTGAAACCGAAGCAATTTGATATACTTATTCTATCATATTCCGACATTAATGTCAAGAGTTTATTACAAATTCTCTTTCTTTTTCCTTTTGATGTCGAATGCGGCAGCTGCCATCAGCATAAGTGCTCCTGCGAATATGCCACACATCGTTATTCTAAGTCCGGTCAATCTCATCGGAGCGTGATATTCAAGCTCGATACGGTGTTCGCCTGCGGTTATCGGGAAACCGATGAAAGAGAGGTCTGTACGGTAGTAATCTACCTTTTCTCCGTCGACTTTTATTTCAAAATACTTGTCATACGGGATAGAGAAATTGAACCAGCCGTCCTTATGGACATTGACTGTACCGCTTATTTTATCGCCAATGTGTTCTTCCATGTCGATGATAAGAGCATCTTTATTGTCCATAGTTCTGCTGAGAACACTGCCGTCCATAGCATATGCCTCAAGACCTGCAATAGTATAGTTGCCCTCTGAGAAGTCCATTTTCAGCTCAGTTATAGGTTCATTGGAAGATATGATGTAAGAAAATGCGTAGTTACCGTTGTTGTACTTCCAGTTAGGATCTGTGAGCTTGTTTTTTACACCGTTTACCGTGAGTATAACGTCAGCCTGATGTGAGAGTCTGCCAATACGGTTGTCAGCAAAGGCAGTTACTATCAGTACCTTATCCTTTATCGGTTCTTCAAGCTCCATAACAGCATGTATGGGTTTCTTGGATTCAATAGTAAATGTACGGTTGCTGTAGCTTATGCCCTTCGTATCCGCAAGTTCACTGAAATCAAGTTCAAGCCGTTCCGTACTCTCAGGCAAACGCTCTACTCCGTCCATATCATCCGGTATGATTATATTGTCCAGGAGAGCCTCCTGCTGAAGTTCCCACTGAAGATGCCTGTAACTGTCATAGGTCATTGCATTCGCGCAGGCATAGCCGAGCGGCAGTGCATGATCATTCCTGAGCACACGGTAGCCCCCGTCCGAAGCGACTTCGTTTTCACCAAACATCGCCTCGTCATTTATAACAAGTCTGTAACGACAGCCCATAAGAGTATTAAAAACGATGTTCTTAGGTTGCTTGTGGATAGCATTATTTCTTGTACCTATCTCGCTTCCCGACGAATAGAACCTGAAATTTCTGAAATCAGGGTTGCTGAGAGACGAATAGATATTTGTGGTAAGGTAGTCTGTTCGGTATATCTGATTGACCGTCATGCTCTGCGAAGTGTCCTCCGCAAATCTATAAAGGTCAGTATCACTGTCAAGAATATCATTCACAAGACCGCGCTGTGTACAGCCGTAGATCTCCTTTACCTGACTCTTCTTTACAAATGTATCCATAGCATTTGATACCAGACATATCGAGAACGAGAACGCTATAGCCATTACAACAACGACTCTGAGTCTCTTTTTCTTTACGCAGACGTATATCGTCACAATCGTAAATATTGTATCAATTATCACGATTATGAGCTGACTCTGTGAGAGCGAGCCCTGAGTAAGTGAAAGCACCGATGTTATGGCGAATACTATTATAGTGAATCTGAGTTCTACCTGTTTACTCATAAGATAATTGAAGAATCTTCCACATATTATGAGAAGCAGAGGTATGAACGGTATGAAAGCCTTTCCGTCAATGTACATAGTTCCGTTCATCAGGTATACAACGATCGGAAACAGTATACAGCTAGCCATAACACCTGCAAGGAAGCGTTCTGAACGTGTTCCGTTCTTGAGCAGAGCAATTATCGACACAGGCGAGAAACAGCTCATTCCGGCAGAGTAAGGAGAATAGAGCAGTACACTGAAATTAACGACCGGTATTATCAGGCTCATTAGTGATACATCGACTGATGTCGAAGCTCTTCCCGCTAATATTGCCGCAAGTGCCGGCACCCAGAAGTGTGCTGCACAAATACAACCAATAGCCGCAAATGCGATTTTTTTCCATATTTTCCGCAGTATGTCCCTGACCTTTATTTTCTGATCATTCTCAATACAGCAGAATATCATATATATACCTACTGCCGCGAATGAACCTACACTGTAAAAATAACTCGTACACATTATCGAGTAGGAGAACACCCCGATAAGGAAGTAATTGAGCACACAGTTTTTTCCGCGTGCAGCGAACAGAAGTGTCATGAAGAACGGATAGTAATTCACGAACATTATGTGCCTGTGACTATGGAAGATAAGCGGTCCCGCGAAAAGGAACATCAGTCCGAGCAGCAGAGGCATCATGCCGCTGAAATGCCTGCGGAAGAAATAATAACTCATAAGAGCCGAAACAAGTATCCCTGCCATACTTACGACCTGCACATAAAGTGCCATATTCACGCTTGGCATGAAATACGCCGGCAGATACAGCGGGTTCGCCATTCCGTAATATGCAAGATTGTAGATATTCTGACCGCCGCCAAGCTGCATAGCAAAATCCGGACGATGGTCGCCTGTCTCAAGGAAGCGAGTGCGGAGATACTCCGGTATCATAAAGTGCTGACTGCTCCAATCCATGTCAGACCCCCACACTACGCCCCTGCGGAGTATAAACAGATTGAAAACAACCACGAACAGGAATGCTCCTGTTATAACAACTGCCGAAACAAGATCCGGCCGTCTGCTGTAAGCGTTTCTGAAACGCTTTATCATTTTTTCACCCCATTCTTTTATGTCAAAAATAATCCCTAATTATTTGAGTTCGGCTATCGTGACGCCGTCCTCTCCCTCACCGAAGAGTCCGAGACGGAAGCTCTTCACAGAAGGGTGTGCTTTAAGACGGCGGTGCACAGCCTGTCGAAGCAGTCCTGTGCCTTTGCCGTGAATAATAGTTATCGTAGAAATATTGGACATAACAGCCTGATCTATAAAAGAATCAAGCTGATAAACTCCGTCGTCACAGGCGCATCCACGTATGTCAAGTTCCATCTTGCCGTGGCGTTCAGCCTTTACTCCTATCTTGTTCATTTTACGGCCGGGCTTGACCGGTTTGCTGCCGTATGTTACCTTTTCAGGCTCTTCAAGGCGGAGTCTTGATATGTTCATTTTAGTTTTCATTACGCCCATCTGAACGTATACGAATTCACTGCCATCAGGATCGCCGGAGATTATTCCCTTGCGCTGGAGATCAACTACATAAACAGTATCCCCGCGGCGCAACTTTCTCGGCAGAACGTAATCCGCATTCGGATCACGTTTATCCACAGGGTTCGCCGCATCATACATCTTGTTGAAGCTCTGCTTTGTACGCGATTTCATTCCCGAAACATTCGCGCTGAAATCCTTTTTGTCCTTTTCCTTGCGCAGCTTATCAAGCTCATCAAGAAGCTCATTGGACTCAGCCTTGGTCTGTTCGATGATTGTCATAGCACGCAGACGAGCCTTTTCGAGTTCGTCAGCCTTGAAGCGTTCGAGTTCCTCACGTTCTTTTCGGAGAGTTTCCTCATGCTCAGCTGCCTGAGCTTTGAGCCTGCTTATCTCTTCCTTCTGACGTTCAAGCTCAATACGTGAAGCTTCGAGCTTGCCGATGACCTCTTCAAGTCTTGTATTAGCTTCACTTACACGTCCCTTAGCGTCCTCAATTATATCAGACGGCATACCGAGACTCTCGGATATAGCGAAAGCATTTGACTTTCCGGGCGAACCGACTATTATACGGTAAGTAGGACGCAGAGTCTCTATATCGAATTCGCACGAAGCGTTCTCAACATTAGGACTGTCGATAGCAAAGACTTTAAGTTCCTGATAGTGAGTAGTGACCATTATCTTTGCACCGCTCTCCATAAGGCGGCGGATTATCGCAACCGCAAGTGCTGCACCCTCTACCGGATCAGTTCCGGAACCGAGCTCATCGAGCAGCACAAGTGAATTTTCATCGGCTGTTTCCAGTATCTCTATTACCTTATTGGTATGTGACGAGAACGTTGAAAGGTTCTGCTCTATACTCTGACTGTCACCGATGTCAGCAAGAATGTGACGGAATATAGAAATACGGCTGCCGTCAGCAACAGGAACCATAAGTCCGCACATCGTCATAGCGCTGAGGAGTCCGGCTGTTTTCAGAGCTACTGTCTTACCGCCGGTATTCGGACCAGTGATGATAAGAGTCTGATACTCCTCACCAAGCGAAAGATCAACAGGGACAGCCTTATTCCTGTCTATGAGAGGATGACGCGCCTTTTTCAGGAACATCCTGCCGTCATCACTTATCTCAGGCAGCGAGCATTTCAGCTTCGCCGCAAGGTTAGACTTGGCGAAATAGAGGTTCAGCTCGGTACATACACGGTAATTCTCACAGAGTATGTCAGCGTATTCACCGCAGTTACCGCAGAGCTCACGTATAATACGCTCGATCTCCTCCTGTTCCTTGCCCTCGAGGATGCGTATATCATTATTTGCTTCCACGATTGCCATAGGCTCGATGAAAATCGTCTGACCTGTGGCAGAGGTGTCGTGGATAAGACCTGCGACCTGTCCCCTGTGTTCCGACTTTACAGGAAGAACGAATCTTCCGTCACGGATAGTCACAGTACTCTCCTGGAGATACTGCTGGGTGGTCTTATTCTTAATCATTTTGTCAAGAGTCTCACGGAGCTGCATACCGGCACGGTTTATCTTCCGGCGTATAGCAGCGAGCTCCGAACTCGCAGCGTCCGATATCTCTGTTTCAGAGATTATGGAACGCTCAAGCTTTTCGAGCAGCCAGTCATTCGGCATAAGACGTGAAAACAAATAGTCAAGATCTGTCTCGACGTTCTCGCAACGGCTGTACCAGTCAGCGAGCCCTTTTATCTGACGCAGCATGGCTGCTATATCCATAAGGTCGCGCAGAGATATCACAGCACCGGACTTTGCACGGGCTGCCGATGAGCATATGTCCTTGAAATTGCTGAAAGGCGGTGTACCATACTGCACAGACAAATCGAAAGCCTGAGAAGTTCTCAGGCACTCTTTTCTGACAACAGCCAGATCTGTTTCCGGACGTATAGCAAGCGCCATGCGTCTTGTCTCCTCATTGGAGGTGAGATCCGCCAGCATTTCAAGTATTTTGTCAAGTTCAAGTGTTTTCAGGTATTTATTCATAGTCTTTCCTTAAAACTGCTGTTAAATCACAGCAGTGATCTATAAAAGTCGAGAGTCTTGAATCCGCGTTCGAGGTGATACTTCAGATATGCTTCAGACAGTTCCGCAAGCACAGACATCGAAGCGTCAGAGACTCTGAAATTGAAAAGCCTGTCAAAATCGGTGAGAACTATGTGTCTTACCGCATTGAGCACAGGCAGATTTATTTTGTAGTAGTTATCGCCAGCTGCTTCTGAAAAGCAGTCGGCGCAGTAAAAACTTCCGTCATCAATGCAGAAAAAAAGCTCCTCCGGCTCAAAAACTCCGCAGCCCTGACACATGATAATATTCGGCATATAGCCTATCTCTGACATAAGGCGGAGTTCAAATATAGCTTTGAGCTGAGCTTCGCTGCGGCTGCCCTTTTCAAGAAAGTGCAGGCAGTTCAAAAAGAGCCTGAGAATGTCCGCTGACTGTGACTCAGGATTAATACAGTCTCTTAAAACGTCAGCGAAATAAGAGGCAAGCGAGATCCTGGTCAGTGAGCTTCTCAGGTCGTAGAAAATATGTATCGGTTCCGCGCTGTTGAGGAAGTAGCGTTCTCCCTTCTGATTTAGACAGAAACGCGAATACGCAAAAAGCTGAGTGGAGCTGCCCGATTTTCCGCTTATCTTTCTTGCGCCTTTTACGGAAACCTCGAGAACTCCGCTCTCTTTTGTGAGTATATCAATAAATTTGTCCTGTTCACCGACATTCCTCTCTCTGAGGACTATTCCTTCCGATATTATCATTTTCAGTATCCTTTTGTGCCGAATACCGGAGATAATCTTCTATACTTCCGCTGACGGCAAATTTATCCCATAGAACGTCCATACTCATCATATTGCACCTCACAGAATATTGTTACATATATATCCTGCCCCATGTGATACATATAATGAGTGGAATTATTTGTCAGAAAGTCCGAAGTTGCGGATGATGCCCTCGCGGTTGCGCCAGTCTTCCTTGACTTTCACCCAGCATTTGAGGTTTACCTTTATCTGGAAGAAGTCCTCGAGCTCCATACGAGCCGCTGTGGAAGCCTTCTTGAGCATAGCTCCGCCTTTTCCGATGACTATTCCCTTATGTGATTCTCTCTCGCAGTAGATAACGGCTGAAATATCAAGGATATCCTTATCCTCGCGCTCAGACATCTCCTCTACACCAACTGCTATACCGTGCGGTACTTCGTCGTTGAGCAGAGTGAGCAGCTTTTCACGTATCATTTCAGCTGCAAGCACTTTTTCCGGCTGATCTGTTATCATATCATCCGGGAAGTAATGAGGAGACTCCTCAGCCAACTTGATTATCTCATCGATAACTATATCTATGCCGTTATTCTCAGTAACGCTCACCGGTACAATAGCCTGAAAATCAGCCTTTGAAGTGAAATCAGCTATCATCGGTGCAAGGTCATTCTTGTTCCTGAGGAGATCTATCTTGTTGAGCACAAGTATCACAGGCATTTTTGAAGCATTCATCGACTTCAGGAGAGCAAGCTCCTGGTCGTTTATCTTCTTTGTACAGTCCTGCATGAACACAACTGCATCAATATCACTTACAGATTCCTTGACAGTGTTGAGCATATGCTCACTGAGTTTGTTCACCGGCTTATGAAGTCCGGGAGTATCAAAGAATACAAGCTGTACATCATCGATGTTGCGTATACCTGTTATACGGGTACGCGTTGTCTGCGGCTTGTTGCTGACAGAAGCTATCTTCTCACCGATGATAGCGTTGAGCAGCGATGATTTTCCGGCGTTTGTACGTCCGGCAATGGTAACAAATGCAGTTCTCGACATCAGTTGTTATCTCCGTTCACAACGAAAGTAACATCGCGTGAGATACCGAGCTTCTCAAGCACAGACTCTTCCTTTTCGCGCATGATGCGCTGGTCAAGCTGGCTTGTCTCATGATCGTAGCCGAGAAGGTGGAGCATTGAGTGTACAGTAAGGAAGCCAACTTCTCTCTCGAGTGAGTGGCCGTAGTTCTGAGCCTGCTTTACAGCTGTTTCAAGTGAGATAACAACATCACCGAGCTGAACTGCGCCTGTCTCAGGATTTACCTCAACTGTTCCGTCCTCGCTTGTGAGCGGGAATGAGAGAACATCTGTAACGCTGTCCTTGTTCCTGTATATCTTATTGAGATTCTTGATCTCGTTGTTGCTTACGAAAGAAACGCTTACTTCTGCGTCCTTTCCGAAATTCTCAGTTGTGAGTACAGCCTGGCAGCAGCGTCTGATAAGAAGACGGATACCTACCGGGACCTTCACCTCTGTCTGATTGTTCTTAACGTAAACCTTAAGTTTAGCCATTATTATTCTTTCTCCCTTCGCTGAATTTTTCATATGCTTTGATAATGTCCTGAACGAGTCTGTGGCGCACAACATCCTTTTCAGTAAAGCGGTGTATACCAATATCGTCTATACCGCGAAGGACTCTCAATGCTTCTACAAGTCCTGATTTTTTCGCATCCGGAAGGTCTATCTGTGTTATGTCACCTGTAATGACCATTCTGCTGTCATTGCCGAGTCGTGTCAGAAACATTTTTATCTGCTCTGAAGTCGTATTCTGGGCTTCATCAAGGATTATGAACGCTTCATCGAGCGTTCTGCCTCGCATATAGGCGAGAGGCGCTACCTCGATTATCCCTTTTTCCATATACCGTGCGAAGCTCTCTGCACCGAACAGGTCAAAGAGCGCATCGTAAAGCGGTCTGAGGTAAGGATCGACCTTATCCTGAAGATCGCCGGGCAGGAATCCAAGTTTTTCTCCGGCCTCAACTGCCGGACGAGTCAGTATTATTTTCTTGATCTTATGCTCACGGAAAGCTTTTACGGCCATGGCAACAGCAAGATATGTCTTGCCGGTTCCGGCAGGTCCTATGCCGAGAACGATCGTATTGTTCTTTATCATCTCGACGTAGTGCTTCTGTCCGACAGTGCGGGCACGAAGGATCTTTCCGGAAGCCGTTACGCAGATCCCGTCGCCGCTGAGTTCCTCGAGCTGCTGCTCAGCACCGTCTGCCACCATTGAAGTGACATAGCGTACTGTCTGCTCGCTGAGCGCCTGTCCCCTGCCGCTTATTACAAGCAGAGCACGGACTGCTCTTGCAGCGTTCTCGACGTTTTCATCTTCACCGATCAGCTTTATGCCGCCGTCGCGGCTCACCATGAGAACATCGTATTCTTTTTTGATACGTCCGACATTGTCGTCAAGGCTTCCGAACACAGCCGAAAGCTGTTCCGGTGAGCTGACTGTCAGGAATTTTTCCGCCATTAAATTACTCCGTTTCGTATCTGGTTATACTCCGGAAGCTATTCCGGAAAAGCTCCTGCGGTAGCAAGTGCAGCATTGGAATACTTTGCATCAGACGAAACATCCTTTATCACATTGACATTATCCGGAAAATCTATCTTCTGCTCCGGTGAACTAAGCTCAAGCTCCATAATGGCGAGCTTTCCGGAGAACGGATAAGTGTCGAGCTCAAAAAGCTGATCGTGATAATCAAAGCAGTAGCGCACCTTTTCCACAGGTGAAAGTTTAGTATCGGTCTGTCCCAGCAGATCACGGTATTCGTTTTCTGTGATCTCATATTCGTTCTCCTCGCGCGTTACCGCTGTCAGAAAGACCTTTTCGGTATATGTGTATCTCACATTACCGTTCTCGTCTATCCTGCGGACTCTACGCTGAGAATCATTCTTGCCTCTGCTGAGATAGGTCTGAGTTATCGCAATTTTTCTTTTCACATCAAGGCTGTCCAAATCGGGCAGTTCGACGAGAAATTTTCTTTCAATCTCAAGTCCTTTTGACATATAATAATGTACTCCCGAAAAACAGATAATTACGGCTTTATAAGCCGCACTTCTATTATATAACTTTTTTTGATGATTGTCAACAAAAATCTTGGATTATTCTGTTAAATTTGCTGTAACCTAACTTAAAGTTATTCTATACTATATTATACAGCATTTTTGAGAAAAATGGAAGAGAAAAATATGTCATTTTGCCAGTGTTAATTTTGACAAAAATTCACATTTTCAAAGAATTTGCATTGTAAGGTTTGCATATTTTGAGAAAAACCTGTTATTTTTTTATCTAACCTCTTGAAAAATTTACCGCGTTGAGGTATAATAAGAATATAAATTATTTAGGAGGTAATTTTCCAATGTCAGTTAAAGTTGCTATTAATGGTTTCGGCCGTATCGGTCGTCTTGCATTCAGACAGATGTTTGATGCTGAGGGTTACGAGGTAGTTGCTATCAACGATCTTACAAAGCCTTCAATGCTCGCTCAGCTTCTCAAGTATGATACAGCTCAGGGCGGTTACTGCGGAAAGATCGGTGAGAACCTTCACACAGTAACAGCAGATGATGAGAAGGGTACTATCACAGTTGATGGTAAGACTCTTACAATCTACGCTAAGGCTAACGCTGCAGAGCTTCCTTGGGGTGAGATCGGCGTTGACGTTGTTCTCGAGTGCACAGGTTTCTACTGCTCAAAGGACAAGGCACAGGCTCACATCGATGCTGGTGCTAAGAAGGTTGTTATCTCTGCTCCCGCAGGCAACGATCTTCCTACAATCGTATTCAGCGTAAACGAGAAGACTCTTACAAAGGATGACAAGATCATCTCTGCTGCTTCTTGTACAACAAACTGCCTCGCTCCTATGGCTAAGGCTCTCAATGACTATGCTGCAATCCAGAGCGGTATCATGAGCACAATCCACGCTTACACAGGCGATCAGATGATCCTTGACGGTCCTCACAGAAAGGGCGACTTCAGAAGAGCAAGAGCTGGCGCTGCTAACATCGTTCCTAACAGCACAGGTGCTGCTAAGGCTATCGGTCTTGTTATCCCTGAGCTCAACGGCAAGCTCATCGGTTCTGCTCAGAGAGTTCCTGTTCCTACAGGTTCTACAACAATCCTCACAGCAGTTGTTAAGGGTGCTAACGTAACTAAGGAAGGCATCAACGCTGCTATGAAGGCTGCCGCTTCTGAGTCATTCGGCTACAACGAGGATCAGATCGTTTCTTCTGACGTTATCGGCATGAGATTCGGTTCACTCTTCGATGCTACTCAGACAATGGTTGCTGAGATCGGTGACGGCCTCTATGAGGTACAGGTTGTTTCTTGGTATGACAACGAGAATTCTTACACATCACAGATGGTAAGAACAATCAAGTACTTCGCAGAGCTCGGCTAATTCCATTAGACGGACTTTATTCAAGGACGTTCCTTCGGGAGCGTCCTTTTTGTTTTAATTGACATTTCAGCGTGTCCGTGTTATAATTAATCGAATATATTGCAAACGAGGTCATAGAATGAACGATCAGATAACAGCACAGGAGCTGAACAAACTAGATACTGACAGATATACTATTATTGATATACGTGACAAGACAGCTTTCGGATACGGGCATATACACGGCTCAGTGAATATTCCTGCCGACGAACTGGAGAACACTTCCCTGCCCGATGACAAACTGCTTGTCATATGCTGCAAGAGCGGTATAATCAGCGCTGATATAACCGATGAGCTGCGCAGCAAAGGACTCAACGCAGTAAATCTCTCAGGTGGCTATATCGACTGGCTCCGCATAAAAATGGAGAACCGTCAGATAACCGATGATGTTGAACTGAGTATCCGCAAAAAGTTCAAGAAATCCATTTGGTGCAAGTTCACAAAAGCCATAAACGAATACAAGCTTGTTAATCCCGGAGACCGCATCGCAGTCTGTATTTCCGGCGGCAAGGACTCAATGCTCATGGCAAAGCTCTTCCAGGAGCTGAAACGTCACGACAAGTTCCCGTTTGAAGTGAAATTTCTCGTAATGGATCCCGGTTACAGTCCTGAGAACCGCCGACTCATCGAGAAAAACGCCGAGTCTATGTCGATACCGATAGAGATATTTGAGTCTGATATATTCGATTCGGTATTCAACATCGAAAAAAATCCGTGCTATATCTGTGCACGGATGCGCCGAGGTTATCTCTATAGCAAAGCAAAAGCTATGGGCTGTAATAAGATAGCACTCGGTCACCACTTCGATGACGTTATCGAAACTATCCTTATGGGTATGCTCTACGGCGGTCAGGTCCAGACCATGATGCCGAAACTACACAGCACCAACTTCGAGGGAATGGAACTGATACGTCCCCTATACCTTGTCAGAGAAGACGAGATCAAGCACTGGCGTGACTACAACGACTTACATTTTATACAGTGCGCCTGCAAGTTCACGGATACCTGTTCTTCATGTGACAAAGACGGTCAGAGCGATTCAAAGCGTCTTGAGGTCAAGCACCTCATTGCCGAACTCAAAAAAATCAATCCGCAAGTCGAGAAGAACATCTTCCGCAGCGTTGAAAATGTGAACCTCAGCACTATAATCGCTTACAAACAGCACGGTGAAGTTCGTCATTTCCTTGATACTTACGACGAATAAGCATAATTATCTCAGTATAATACTAAAGGGTGTGATACAAATGTTATCACACCCTTATATTTTACCACGCCTCTTCGCTATTCTTGTTCAGAAGGTAAGCACATACAGAAGCTCCGACAGCACCGGCTGTTGAAAGCCATGCACCGATATGCGGATTTGTCTCGATCTTCATTCCGAAACCCGAACCTCCGAATGCTCTAACCGCTTCTTCTATGTAATCGTTTGTTTTCATACAATACATATACGCTCCGATAAAAGCAATAATAAATCCGGCTGCAGCCACAGCAACGAAAATGAAAGACAGTTTTTTATTCATAAACAGGAATATCAGTCCGATACCAATTGCAATATAACCGAAGAAACTTCCCCATTTCATAAACTTGAAGCCGTACTTGATCATATTGTAATCTGTCTTGCTGAAATTCATATTGTTATCTTCGCCCAGAGTCGAATCAATAGATTTCTGAATGCTCTCATAACTTGCTATCTCATCGTAGTCATCCTTAAATATATCAGAGTACTTTACTCCTTCCGAATCACTAAAAGAATAGAGATCAACCTTAACCTTGAGCCAATCGGTAAATATACCCACAAATGCTATTACTATACACGCAAGCGTAGCGATCAGCATTCTCGAAGCTGCGCTGTAATTCACAGTCCTCAAAGGCTCCTGAAATCTTGACGCAAATATCGGTTGTCCACATCTCGGACAGGTTTGCATACTATCATCCACCATAGTACCGCAAGTTTTACAGATCATATTACCACCTCATAAAATTTTACACAAACCGTTATATCAATTGTTTGCTTTTATATAATAATACACTTAAATCAAAAACAAATGGTGAATAAGATATGAATAGTTTTTTAAGAATTTATCAATTATTTCCTTTAATATTCGTATTTGATAAACTCATAATACTATATCACTAATATGTCGAGCTAAATGAAGAACTAACCAAAATTAATGGCAGCCTTTGGCTGCCATTAATTTATTGATTTATAAACATTTTTCTTTTACGAACATCTATTAAGCAACACAATACAGCCAAAACAGAAGATAATAAAGATATATACAAGCCTATACTCGGATAAAAATCAAGATTTACCAATCCTCTGTATTCACCCATATAATCCTTTATTAAATCTTTAGTAGTGCTGCAACATATATAACCAGATATAAGTGCTATAAAGAAAAATGATGATGCGGCTATTGATAATTGTAGCTGATAATTCTTAAGTATTATTGCTAATAATATAACTATATATCCTGCTAAACCAAAATACTTCATAAAATAGGCAAACAATTTTGCCCTGCGAGCCTTTGAACCACTCTCATTCCAATAATCATCAAAATCATCATCTTCTTCGTCATCTTCGTCTTCTTCCTCATCATCGCTGCTTTCAAATAATTCCCAAAAGCTGCTATTCTCTTTTACAGTATAACCTAATATGCTTGCCTTGTAAGTTAACCATGGCGTAAATACGCCTATGAAAGAGATTAGAAGTAAGACTATAACAACATAATGCATAGGAACATCACGAAGCAAATATAATAATGATCTACTATTATATGTATTACTGTAAGACTGGCGATATACCGTTGGATCATTATTTTGAACTGATATAGGATTTCCACAGAATTGACAAAACATAGCATCATCTCTGATTTCCTTGCCACATTTGATACAAAACATATTATCACCTCACATATAATTAACAAAATCGAATACTATTCGTATTCATTAATATAATAATACACTAATTTTGTAATTATTTGGTGAACAATATATTAACATTGTTCAAATTATCTCTCAATTATTACCTACAATAATCAGCTATCTTTATGGCATAATACTATCACGGCATCAAAATCAAATCTAAGGAGATAATTACAATGGCAAACAGCAACGGTAACAACAGCAACAGCGGTTCTATGACACAGAAGGGCAAAGAGGCTCTCGAAAGATTCAAGATGGAGTCTGCTTCCGAACTCGGCGTAAACCTCAAGCAGGGCTACAATGGTGACCTCACTTCACGCGAGGCTGGTTCAATCGGAGGCAGAATGGTTCAGAAGATGATCAATTCCTATAAGATGCAGTAACAGCCTGCACAAAAAGAGGGGGCGCTCAGCTGAGCGTCCCTTTTATGCTATCTTATATTAAATACTATGACTCTATAAGTCACAGTATCGCTTACTTATTCTTTCTTCTTATAAGAACAGCAACGATGTCAGGACCGATATTAGCGGAAACAACTGCACCGATATTGCCGTACATCTCAGCCTTTCTGCCAGTACGCTTGATAAGTTCCTTTTCCAGTTCTTTAGCAAGAGTATTGTCTCTTCCGTGAAGAATGAGATACGGAGTCTGCGGAGTCATATTCTTCTCTGCAATATCAACCAGCTTCGGAACGATGTTCTTCTCCCCTCTTATCTTGTCAACAGTATCAGTTGTACCGTCAGCGAAAAGTATCACCGGTTTGAGTCCGAGAAGCTCTCCGGCAAAAGCCTTTGCAGCAGAGATACGTCCAGATTTTTTTGCATATTTAAGGTTGTATGGAATAGCATATACTCCGCAAACATTGAACCAGTCCTCGAGATATGCTATGATCTCTTCAACTGCAGCGCCTTTTTTAATACGCTTCATAGCTTCCATTATCGGATAGCCATAGAATACGGTGTAGCACTTCGAGTCAAGGTTATAGATGTTCATCTTGTCCTTAGCTTCAGGAGTTGACTCGTAGAAATCTTCTTTGCCGACGATAGAATTATTATACGTACCTGAACCATTAGAGTTTATCGAAACGCTGATAACATCTGTGTATCCCTGTTCAAAAAGCTCCTTGTAGGCTTCCTCGAATCTCACCGGAGAGATCTGTGAATGCTTTGGTATCTCATCTGTATGAGCCATGATATCATAAACTTCCTGAGAAGACTTGTCAAATATCTCATTAAAAGTCTCTCCGCCGACAGACACCTCAAAGGGAAGCACCTTAATTCCGAGCTCTTCGATTATCTCCTTTGGAAGATCACAGCAGCTGTCGGTAAGTATCATTATCTTGGACATAGTTCATTCTCCTTTACCATTCATATTTTGTTAGTTTGCCTTCGCGTGAAAGATCGGGATAGTCCCATTGCCTCAAAATCTCATATGCAGCTATTGCAACTGAATTTGAAAGATTAAGGCTGCGAAGTTCGTTCCTCATAGGTATTCTGACGCAGTTATCGGGATTCTCATGGAGGAGTTCCTCCGGAAGTCCCTTATCCTCACGTCCGAATATGATATAGGCATTGTCGGGATATTCAACTTCACTGTGAACTTTTCTTCCCTTAGTAGTGAAATAGAAAAAAATCCCGTTTTTGTTCCTGCTGAAGAAATCTTCAAGACCGTCATAATAAGTCAGGTCGAGCTTGTCCCAGTAGTCAAGTCCGGCACGTTTCAGATGCTTGTCTGTCACCTCGAAGCCCAGCGGTCTCACAAGATGAAGCCTTGCTCCGGTGACAGCGCAGGTACGAGAAATATTTCCGGTATTCTGCGGTATCTGAGGTTCAACAAGAACGATGTTAAGATTATGCATTTTTATTCCTCTTGTATATCAGCCGCTCAACCGCACACACTAACTCCGGCAGGATACTGCCGAATAATTTACACGGAGCGACCATTATGGATATAAGATCTGTCGCAAAGAGCGCGGCTGCCGGAGCAGTCGTCGGCTTTGCATATTACGCTTTTTCATCCGCCGGTCCCATGCAGAAATACAGCATAAAACGCAGTGCAAACAAGACACTTAAGGCGGCAGGTCACCTGATAAGTGACCTGAGATCAGTCGTTATGTAGCGGATATACCGGAATTTCTCCTGTATCCGAGATAACTCTCGAGGATTATAGTCGCTGCAACAGCATCAACTACGGCTTTGCGTTTCTTTCCTCTTGTGTTGGTCACATTAAGGAAATTATGCGCCGAAACTGTCGTACAGCGCTCATCCCAGAGCTTGACGGGGCAGTCGATGAGCTTACCGAGCTCTTCTGCGAAAAGCTGACACTTCTCAGCTCTTTCGCCGACTGTTCCGTTCATATTCTTCGGGTAGCCCACAACTACCTCTTCAGCACGCTGTTCTTTCGCAAGGGCAGCGGTCTTTTTTATACATTCATTGAAATCCTTTTCGTTGATTACTGTCACAGGTGAAGCGATCATTTCGCTCTTTCCGCATACCGCGATACCTGTTCGGGAATCACCAAAGTCAACAGACATTATTATCATATATTCCTCCGGAGCTATATCTTTTTGCAGAGGTTAGCTATCCTCTCAGCGATGACCTGTTCAAACTCCTCATCGGTATATTTAGGATCACGAGTAGCTCTCCATATGCTGCACGGTATATCAGAACATTCGATGCAGCTTGAATAACTGTGCTCGGTCACGCAGCAACTGTATATCGCACACTCCTGTCCCTCCGGACAGTGAAACACCTTGCCTTTTACAGCATTGCATCCCGGACAGAATTTAAGCTCAAAGCAGTCGCAGACAGAGCAGTCCAGACCGCATATGCTCATATTCTCCATATCGCTTACCACGGCTTTACCGTACCGATGATGTCCTTGACGGAAGCAATTCCCTTACTGTCGAGCCATTCGTTCATTTCATCAACTATGCGTACAGGAGCATATGGATCGGTGAATATAGCCGCTCCGACCTGAACAGCACTCGCACCTGCCATCATCAGCTCGATTGCGTCACGGCCGGATGAAACACCGCCCATACCTATAACAGGTATCTTAACAGCATTTGCAACCTGCCATACCATACGTACAGCTATCGGGAATACAGCCGGACCGCTCATACCGCCGACATTGTTGCGTAGGATAGGACGTCCTGTGTTTATATCTATCCTCATTCCGAGGAGAGTATTTATAAGTGAAACAGCATCAGCGCCGGCAGCTTCAACAGCCTTAGCTATCTCAGCAATACTTGTAACATTAGGTGAGAGCTTCACAACGAGTGGCTTAGATGTGACCTTGCGCACCTGTCGTGTAACCTCAGCAGCCATATCGCAGCTTGTTCCGAAAGCTGCACCGCCCTGTTTTACGTTGGGACAAGAGATGTTCAGCTCTATCATATGAACGTCAGTCGCTTCAAGCTTTTCAGCGACCTGAGCACATTCCTCAGGAGTTGAGCCTGCAATATTTGCAAGAACAACAAGGTCCTTTGTCAGCAGATAAGGAAGCTCAGTTTCGATAAAGTGGTCAATTCCGGGATTTTGCAGTCCGACTGAGTTTAGCATACCGGAAGGTGTCTCAGCGATACGCGGAGCGAGATTGCCTGTTCTGAGGTGAAGAGTAGTTCCCTTTGTAGCAATTCCGCCGAGCTTATTGAGTGGAAAGAGCTCCTCGTATTCCCTGCCGTAGCCGAAAACTCCCGATGCAGGTATTATTGGATTTTTGAAGTCTACACCGCAGACTTTTACAGAAAGATCAGCCATTACCAGAGCACCTCCTCAGCCTTGAATACAGGACCGTCCTTGCAGACGTGAGCAAAATATTCCTCATCATTTCTCTGTGTGCGGCAGGCACATCCGAGACAGGCACCGATACCGCAGGCCATTCTCTCCTCAAGAGAGATCTCGCAGTAGATACCGTTTTCCTTGCAAATTGCCGCAACGCCCTTGAGCATCGGCATAGGACCGCAGGCATAAACTGCGCCGATACCGCCCTTGGCAGCAAGCTCTTTCAGCGGCTCAGTAACAAAACCGTGTATGCCGGCAGAACCGTCATCAGTACAGAGGATAGTCTCAGCACCGGTTTTCTTGAAATCATCCTGAAGTATTACCGCAGAAGCGTTTCTGAAACCGGTTATAACTGCTGCATTGCTGCCGTATATCTCTGCGAGCGGCAGCATAGGAGGAGTTCCGATACCTCCGCCGATAAGGACTACCTTACCGAAGCTGCTGTCAACTGTAAATCCGTGACCGAGAGGTGCAAGCATATCAACAAGGTCGCCCTCATTGAGCTTTGCTATCTCAGCAGTTCCCTCACCGCGTATCTCAAAAACGATGCGGAGAGTTCCCTTAGCCTTGTCGATACCGCAGATAGAAATAGGTCTGCGGAGAGTAAAACCGTTAGCCCTTATGTGTACGAACTGTCCCGGCTGAGCAACCTCAGCAACCTCCGGACATTGTATCGTGAAGCTGTATATCTCTTTTGCTATGGCAGTTTTCCGGGTTATTATGTATTTTCCCTGAGTATATTTCATAGCTACCTCCTGTACGCAAATGTTTCCTGTATATTATACCATAAATTCAAAAAAATAGCAACAGGCGCAACAAAA
>JAEEGJ010003744.1_pt1 | contig 55664 bp, 52 predicted proteins | sample 8958761 | NCBI WGS metagenome assembly JAEEGJ01 (sample SAMN16246546, study PRJNA631951) | gut metagenome | biome: gut microbiome; feature: rumen; material: RS-attached | host: Bos | place: Iran: Karaj | collected 2018-10
TATGGGAAGGCCCAAGAAAAAGAAACCAGAGGAAATGACGTAACTGGAGCGGCTCAGATATGAGAATGAGTGCCTCAGGACCGAGAATGCTCTGTTAAAAAAAGTGAGGGCCTTAGTCGAGGAAAGGGAAGCCCGTCTGCGCGAGATAGGGCGAAAGCCATCGAAGAACTAAGGCCGGAATGCAATCTCGAACTCCTTCTAAAGTTCGGGAAGATGGCTCGTTCTACTTTTTACTATCACACCAAACGTATTGGGCAACCGGATGGATATGAGACCATCCGGGGACGTATCCGTGCTATATATGACAAACATCATGGCCGGTATGGATACCGGCGCATCACGATACAGTTGCATAACGAAGGTATTGATATCAACCATAAAACAGTGCAGAAGCTGATGGGACAGATGTCTCTTAAGGCTAAACGAAAGAAGCAGCGTTATCGTTCCTATAAAGGAGAACTTGGAAAGATTGCTCCCAATGTTATCGGACGAGACTTTACTGCAACGGCACCGGACCAGAAATGGGCGACCGATATAACTCAGGTGAAGATAAAGGACAGATGGATATACTTGTCACCAGTCCTGGATATGTTCAATGGGGAGATCGTCTCCTATGCAATCTCAAATAGTCCAGACTTGAGATTGGTAATGACCATGCTGGACAATGCCTTCAAGAAGAGGAATATACAAGGAAATCTCATCTTTCACTCAGATCAGGGATGGCATTATCAGCATAAAAGATATCAGAAGACTCTGGAGGATAGGCGTATAACGCAGAGTATGTCCCGCAAGGGGAACTGCCTAGATAACGCAATGATGGAGAACTTCTTTGGGCTAATGAAGAATGAATTGCTATATTTGCAGGAGTGGGAATCTATCGAACAGTTCAAAAAATCGCTCCAGGAATATATCCGGTATTACAATAACGATAGAATCAAACTGAGGCTAAAAGGAAAGAGCCCGGTGCAATACCGAGCTCTGTTCAAATCTAAGGCCTCGTAATAATGTTAAACCGTCCAACTTTTGGGGGTCACATCAGTTTCGGAGCCCTTATTTTTTGTGGAGCAACCACGTTACCCCACCCCCAAACCCCCGCCCTCGGGGCGGGGACTTAGTCGCTTCGCTCCAAGTCATCACTATCGGAGCCCTTATTTTTGTGGAGCCACCGATGCTAAGTGTTAAGGATTTTTGCGACGAGCTCGGTGAGGAGTTCGGCGGGAGTGGCTGCAAGACCGTCACCTCCCTTGCCAAGGTAATCGTATTCACAAAGAAGTGAGACTACAGCAATTGCCTTGGGCAGGGGATAGTTGCGGACCGCCGTATCATACTCCCGGTAAAAGTAAGGATTAACTCCGGCAAGTGCAGCCGCCTTGTCTTCGGGAGAAGGCACGCCCGGGCACGACAAAAGAGCTCCGTATTTAAGGATACGGTAAAAATGCATGTAAAGCGCACTTACCGCCTGCGGCATGGCAAAGCGTGCGGCATTGCCGAGATGAGCCGCAATGCTCAGAGCCTTGGAAGCATTCCTGTACGACAGCTCTTTAGTTAACTCGAACACGCTGAACTGCCGAGAGATACCCACATTCTTCTCAACGTCTGCTACAGATACTGACGTAGCCCCTTCAGGCAGGTTTTTCAGCAATTTGTCGGTCTCGACTACAATCGTTGAAAGCTCCGTCCCCACCGATTCTGCAAGCAGCGCGGCAGCTTCCGGAGAGATGTCCAGGCCCCGCGAAGCGTAGTACCGGGCAATCCATCCCGGCATCTCATAATCGCGCAGGGCAGGGCTGTCAAGCACCACACCGATTTTCTGCGCCCCTTTGTAGAGAGACTTACGTTTGTCAAGCGACGCTTTGTGCATAAGAAGCACCAGCACGGTGGAGTCGAGGGGCTCATTGCAATAAACAGCAATATCTTCCAGCGACTTCATGAGCTGGGCTTCTTTGACTACTACCAGCTGGCGGTCCGACATCATGGGGTAGCGGCGGGCAGCAGTAACTACTTGTTCGGCAGTCACGTCAGCGCCGTAGCATATGGTTTCGTTGAAATCTTTCCCGAACTCGTCAACGCAGTTGTCGATAATGGCCTGGCATACCAAGTCGGGGTAATAGGGCTCGTCCCCCATAAGGACATACAGGGGCTTGAACACCCCTGCACGGGCATCCTCTATCAGTTTCCGGCTCAGAGCCTCTATGTCTTCCTTAACACGGGCCATTGGTTAACAGATGGTCTCTACCATTGCCAGCACGCGATTGCGGTTCTCCTCAATAGTTCCGGGGTAACCGTCCACCTCATAATAATTACCCGCGGCCCGGTAATACTCCTTCAGCGGCTCGGTCTGGGAATGGTAAGTCTGAATCCGGTGGGCGATCACTTCGGGAGAAGCATCATCGGCACGGCCTTCGATCTTAGCTCTGCCCGCTATCCGCTCAAAGACCAGGGAATCGGGAATCATTATCGAAATCACGCCATTCACCTTCTCGCCCCGGGCGGCAAGAATCTTGTCCAGAGCTTCTGCCTGGGCAAGAGTGCGGGGGAATCCGTCAAGCAGGAATCCGTCCACGCCCTTGATGCTCTCGAATGCGTTCTCGATCATGCCTTCCACCACTTCGTCGGGCACCAGGCTGCCGGCCGAGATAAGGTCTTTGGCCTGAAGCCCGAGGGGAGTTCCGGCAGCTATTTCTGCCCTGAGCAGCTCTCCGGTAGAGAGGTGCTTGAGATTGTATTTCTGCGCAATGGCGCCTGCGTGTGTGCCCTTTCCCGCCCCGGGAGGGCCGAACAGAATGTAGTATTTCATTTGTCCAGAACGTAAATGTCTTTGTAATTACGGCCGAGCCCGTCATAATCGAGGCCGAAGCCTACAATAAAGTCGTTGGGGATTTCCATACCCACGTAGTCAAGCTTGACGTCTTTGTCGTAAACGTCAGGCTTAAGAAGCATGGTGCAAATGCGCACCTCGGTAGCTCCGTTGGCAAGCAGCAACTCCCTGAGCGCCAGGATAGTATTACCGGTATCGACGATGTCCTCGCAAGCAATTACACGCTTGCCCCTGACATCTTCGGAAAGCCCCTGCACCGTAAGCACCGTTCCGGTGGTCTCGGTGCCGCGGTAAGAACTGAGTTTCACGCTGCCAAGTTCGCAGTTGAATTTCAAGCGCATGTAAAGCTCGCCCGTGAAGGGGAGCGCTCCATTAAGAGTGCAAATCATCACGGGAACGTCTTCGCAGCCTTCGAAGTCCCTGTTGATTTTTTCGGCTACTTCATCAATTGCCTCCTGAATGCGGGAGTGGAAGATGAACTTGCGGAAAGTCTTGTCGTGGAGATGGATCTTTTCCATGGTTTTATTGTTTTTGTTTGTTCAGAAAAATCACCACATCGGCAACGGTCCTGAAACCGGCCAGTTCCTGGTCGGGGATAACAATGCCGTAATCGTCTTCAACCCTCATGAGGAGCTGAAGGATGTCAAGCGAGTCGGCTCCGAGATCTTTCTTGATATCGGAATCGAGAGTGATGGTCTCAGGGTCACGCCTGAGCTGTTTTGCAAGGATTGCTTTTACTTCTTCAAACATATTGTAGCGAATTATAGTTCGTAATGGTCGTAGCGGCAGATTACATCTTCGATCTTGCCCCCAAGATCGCTGAGCTGCATCCTGTAGGCCTGTTCGATGCACTTGCATACAGCGGTGGCCTTGCTGCTGCCGTGTCCTTTGACAACAACTTTGGAAGTGCCGAGAAGCACGCTTCCACCGTAGTTCTGATAATTCATAAAATCTTTCAGGCTGCGGAACATTGGCGCCATCAGTGCACCTCCCAGCTTATAAATGAACTTGGAGTAAATCTCTTTCTTAAGTTTGCCGAGAAGTTCAAGGGCCGTGCCCTCGGTGGTCTTGACCAACACGTTGCCGCTGAAACCGTCAGCAACCACCACGTCGTAGTTGCCGCTCAGAAGGTCACGGCTCTCCATATTGCCGGCAAAATTGATCTCGGATGTCTCGCTCAGAAGCTTGTAAGCGGTCTGTCGAAGTTCATCTCCTTTTTCGGCTTCCTTGCCCACGTTGAGCAGGGCCACGCGCGGCTTGCTGACGCCATACACATTCTCCATGTAGAGCGATGCCATGATGGCGAACTGCCGCAGGTGCTCGGGTGTGACCTCCACATTGGCGCCGCTGTCGCATATGCCCACCAGGCCTCCGTTCATCGTAGGAAGGATAGGGCAGAAAGCAGGGCGTATGATACCTTTCAGGCGGCCCAGACGGGTGAGGGCCCCGGCGACCAGAGCTCCAGTGGATCCGGTGCTGACCATAGCTGCCACGGAGTCGTCGTCGCGAAGCAGACGTATGGCCTTGACCATGGAGCTGTCGCGCTTGAGGCGGATGACATCAGTGGGACGCTCGTTGCAGCCTATTACCTGCGGGGCGTGGAGGATTTCTATGCGCGAAGGGTCGTAGCTCTTGCCCTCCAGGCACTTGCGCAGCGCGGACTCGTCTCCGCTCAGGATCAAAAGAAGGTCGTCAAACTGCCCGAGGGCGGCAATTGCACCGTCCACATTGGCCTCGGGGCTATGGTCGCCGCCAAAGCAGTCAAGTACTATCTTAATCATATCAACTTCTTTACGAACGCGCGGCGCCTTTTATGTATGGTACGTCCAAAGTGCTTCCACAGATTCTGGATGTCATAATTGTCTTCCAGATTCAGATTGGTTTCGGCATATTCTATACCCTCTTCACGGAGCATCTTCATGAGAGCTGCCGCGAATACGGCGCTGATGCCTTTGTTAAGGTATTCGGGGTCAACACCCACAAGACCAAGGTCTATGACGCGAGGTTTACGCTTTGCTTTAAGGAAGCGCAGCAGCATTCCGGGAGTAATATGCCCGCCGGAAGGTCTCAAGGCCTCTATGATACTGGGGAAGCACACTCCGAAGCTCACCATCCTGTCGTTCTCGTCAAGTATGACTGCCACGTAGCGCAAATCGACGATGAACTTGAAACCGTCTATCATCTGCTTCTTCATGGCATCGGTGAAAGGGACGGTGCCGTACAGCTTATCGTACGACTTGTCGATAAGGTCGAACAGCCCGTCCGCATAACGGTCGATGAAATCCTTTACATTCTTAGCTGGGCCTATATGAAGTTTGTAACGCTTCATCACAAACTCGCCAAGCTTCTCGATGTTGCCGTCGTATTCTTTGGGAACAGTAAGCTTGCTCTCGTTCCAGTCCACTTCTTTTGTATATCCGTTGGCCTCGATAAGCTTCTGGTAATAAGGATAGTTGTACTGCTCTTCGAACGTAGAGTATTCTTCGAAACCATCAATCAGCAGGCCCTCCCTTTCCAAATCCGAGAAGCCCAGGGGACCGTGAGCGGTGTCCATACCTCTCTCAACAGCCCAGGTCTCGACAGCCTTGAAAAGAGCGTCGGCAACTTCCTGGTCGTCAATTGAGTCAAAACGGCCGAAACGCACTCTTTTTTCGTTGTTCTTTTCGTTGGCGGCACGCTGGATGATGCCGGATATGCGGCCGGCCATCTTGCCGTCTTTGTAGGCGCTGTAATAGACGGTATCGCAGGTATCGTTGTAGATGTTCTTGCTGCCGAAAATCGCCATCTCATCGGAGTACAGCGGGGGACAGAACCAGTCAACTCCCTTATAGAGCTTAAGGGGGAAGTTGACGAAATCCCTGCGTTCCTTACAGGTCCTGACTTCTCTGATTTCTACCATAGCCTAGCGGTGTTTTGCGTGGAAGCACACACCCAAGCCGTTAGGGCCGCAGTGGCTTCCGATAGTGGGGTTGACAAGGCTGATGACGATATTGAGGTCGTCGCCGAACTTCTCACGGAGTTTGGCAACAAGTATGTCAACCAGTTCCTGGCAGTCGGCATGGCCTATGGTCACGCGGTGTCCCTTGACATCCTCGCCGAGTTCTTCGACGTATTGGACGAGCCTGTCGATAGCCTTGTTGCGGCCGACTTCCTTGCCGATGGATATCATCTTGCCGTTGTCGTCGACGTAGATTACGGGACGTATGCCGATAAACGAACCCATAGTGGCGGCAAGGCCGCTCACCCTGCCGCTGCGGCGGAAGAACTTAAGGTCGTCGGCAATGAAGTACAGAGGAAACTTGGGCACTTCGACCTTGGCCCACTCAACTATTTCTTCGGCGCTTTTGCCGGCCTTGTAAAGGTCACCTATTTCAAGTGCCATATTGAGCGACTGAGCAGAGATACCAAGGGTATCTACGCTCCAGAATTTGCGCTCGGGATATTTCTCGTTGAGAGTCTTGAGCGCCATGCGCATACTCTCGAAGGTATTGGACAGGCCGGATGAAAAATGAACGTACAAAATGTCGTCCCCGGCTGCAAAAACAGGCTCGAAGTAACTGATGTAAACGGCCTCGCTGATGGCGCTGGTGGTGGGAAGAGTACCTGCGCGCAGCATGTTGTAGAAAGTCTTATGGTCAAAGTCGGGCTCAGAGACATAAGGATGATAGAGTTTTCCATCAACTGTATAGGGCATGGAAATGAGCTCGTAGCCGTACTCTTGGGCAATTGCGGGAGTTACGTCGCAATCGGTGTCGGTGAATAGTCTTAGCATAAGATGAATGTGTAATCATATACGGCTTGACCGCCGTGATTAAAAATAATTTCGGTTGAAGGATAGGCAGCGGTAATGGCACTGCAAAACGCCTGTGACTCTTCTTCAGGAACGTCGGCGCCGGTGAACACGATTACCACGTCATGTTCTCCGGCATCCAGGCTGCCAAGGAGATCGAGTGCGGTAGAGAAGCGTTCATCTCCGCTGCTCAGGACCTCGCTGCCGCGGAATCCGATATAACCGCCCTTGTGTACCTCCCTGCCATCCTTTACAGTGTCGCGGCTGGCAGGGGAGACAAGGCCGCAGACTACTCCGGATGCAATTTCTTCGGCGCACTCGGCGATGGCCTCAGGGTCACCTGCCGAAGTATCAAGAGATGCAATTGCCACGTAACCTGCTCCCAGGTCTTTGGTGGGAACGACCAGCACGTGGGCGCCGGTGTAAATATCAGCCGCCTGCCTGGCAGTCATAACTATGTTTGAATTATTGGGAAAAACAAAAATGTTTCGAGCCTTTACGGCATCAAACGCAGCTATAAAGTCGGCTACCGAGGGGTTCATGGTCTGACCGCCCTCCACCACATAGTCTGCTCCAAGGGTCTTGAATGCATCCACGATGCCGCTGCCATTGGCGACGGTGACAATACCGAAGTCTTTGCGCTTTACCTCTTCCTGTTTTGGGGCAAAAGAAGAATTGTGATGCTGGAGCGTCATGTTCTCTATTTTGAGCGTAAGGAACTCGCCCCACTGCTGGCAGCGGTTAAGAATATCTCCGGGTTTCTTGGTGTGGACGTGTACCTTGATGATGCTGCCCTCACGGAAAAAGACAACAGAGTCACCTGCGCTCAGGATATAATCTTCAATCTCTTTTTCGTCGAAGCTGTCAAGATTGACTTTGCTGCTCTGGAGGCGGAGCAGGAACTCCGTGCAATAGCCGAATTCAAGTTCGGTATTCTCGTCAAATGCAGACAGGTCAACCCTTGTGGCTGAGGGTGCGCCGGCACTCTCGTGGCGTCCTTCTTCTATGCCGAGCAGGGCATCCTGGAAGCCGTAGAAAATCTGGAGCAGGCCCGCACCGCCGCTGTCCACAACTCCTGCTTCTTTTAGTACCTGGAGTTTGTCGGGTGTCTTTTCAAGAGAGTCTTCCATCGCGTGGGTAAGAGCCGAAATATAGTTCTCCATGGAATCTTTCTTGTATGGAGCGGCACTGTCGGCGCCTTCGCGTACTACGGTAAGAATGGTGCCCTCTACAGGCTTGGAAACGGAACTGTATGCCTCAGTGACAGCGCTTGCCATAGCAGCGGCAAAGCCGGCCGTATCGGTTTCCTTGAGGCCGGTGAGCCCTTTGGCTAGGCCGGCAAATATACGGGAAAGGATTACTCCTGAATTACCACGGGCGCCCATAAGCATGCCCGAGGAAACAGCATTTGCAATCTCGCAAAGGGAAGCGCCGTGAAGGGGTGATGCCTGGGCATAACCTGCTTCAAGAGTCAGACACATATTGTCTCCGGTATCTCCGTCCGGTATAGGAAAAACATTCAGGTCATTAATTGCCTGGCGGTTCTTTCCAAGGCGTGCACAGCCCTGAGAAAGCATCTTCAGATACAAATCTCCGCCAAGGTTATAGGTTCGTACAATCTCTTTCTGCATAACAAAGTACAAATATACGCAAAATAATCGTATATTTCGGTGTTAAACTATGGACTATGAAAACACTGCTATTGTTGTTCCTGTGCTTCGCAGGACCCGGTTTTGAGGAGGCGGTTCTTTATCTGTGCGGAGCATCTTGCATGGAAGATCTTGACCAAACGACCCTTGATGCATACAGGGCCCTCGAACTGCACCCTGTAGAGCTTAACCTCAGCCCCCGCAGCCGCCTGCTTTCGTGCGGACTGCTGAGCCCTTTTCAAGTCGCCGCATTGATAGACGAGAGGGAGCGTTCGGGCGATATTCTGTCTTATACCGAACTTGCCCTGGTCGACGGGTTCGGGCCTGAATATGCAGAAGCGCTTAAACCTTTTACGCGCCTGAGTTCTTCCGGGCCTCCCGGCAAAAGAAATGCGCATAAACTGCATCATGACCTTATGCTGCGCGCATCGGCTAAATCGGTTGACAAGCTGCAGTATGCGGCAGGATTCCGTTATAAAGCATCGCTTGGCGAAAGGGCGGAACTCAACTGGGCGGCGCGAAGCACTTACGATGATGTAAGCCCTGGAATCGGCACCCTCAGCGCTGCGTACTACGGTCGAAAATATCTTGGGAAAGTAGTTCTCGGCCATTTCAACGCACGTCTTGGACAAGGTCTCGCCGTGTGGAGCGGATTCTCGCTGCAACCGTGGAGTTCTGTGGCATCATTCAGGCGCAGTCCCACCGGTTTTTCCGCCACCGGATCATATAACCCGGGATATTGCGGCATAGCGGCCGATTTTGATTATAAACGATGGTCGCTTGCAGCGGCTTACTCTTTTGCGGACGGGACGCCTATGGGATATCTTTCTTATACGGGCAAACGCTTTACAGCGGGGCTTAATGCTACGTCTAAAGCACTGTCGGCCGATTTCAGAATTGGTTTGCCCAATGTAGGGCTATATGGAGAGTTATGCTGGAAAGGACGCCCGGAAGGCGTGCTGGGAGCGTTTTGGATCCCTTCTTACGGTATCAAGATCGGTGCTATGGGACGCCTTTCCGAGGGCCTCGCAGAGGTAGCTGCGGGCGCATCTTCGCGTACCCTGGAAGGGGTCGTCTATTATTCTTCCAAGCAATTCAGACTTATGGGAAAGTGGTCGCCTTCGTTGTCTGCAGGGGCTCTGGTGATCAGTCCTTCGATTAGGGCTGCTGCATGCAAAAAGAAAGACTGGAGGCTTGAAGGCAGGGGAGAGCTGAAATTGGAGGCTTGGAAATGGGTACTGAAAAGCAGGGTTGACCTGGTTCATACCAAGGACTTGGCATGGCTTTTCAATGCGGAGGCCGGAAGGGAGGCCGAAAAGTTCAAACTGTTCGCCCGCTGGACACTTTTCAGAGTAGACAGTTGGGAGGGCCGGATATATGTTTACGAACGTGACGCACCCGGCAATTTCAATGTGCCGGCTTACTATGGCAAAGGTTGGGCTGCATCGGTATACGGGGTTTGGAAGCCCAGCCGCAGGCATAGCTTCTATTTAAGGGTATCAGATGTTGAATATCCTTGGATGACAGATACTAAAAGCGGTAAACTTGAAGTAAAGCTACAGTATCAGCTCAGCCTTTGATGACATTGATCCGCCGGCCATCCATCTCAATGCTCATAGGGAGTTTCCCCTCTATCTCGCCGTCCAGTTCGAAAATGTCTTCCGACTGTTCGTCAAGAGGCTCGATGAGTAAATGCGAGCAGCGGCCCGAAATAACCAGAGGCGATTCGTTGACGGTACCGTTGAAGAGTTTGGGGATCTGCTTTACGAGAGCATGAAGCGGAGCTTTAGGTACAATCATATAATCAACTATACCATCGTCGATTGTGGCAAGCGGTACCTGGCGCATGCCGGAGCCGCTGTACCTACCGTTCCCAAGAGCTATCGAATAGCAGGGGCCTTCAAAAACAGTGCTTGAATCGGCAACCACTTTGACCGAAATTGCACTGATATGCGTGATGGTATAGCGCAGTGCATCGAGGTATATCAGCTTGCCACGCTTACCGCCTTCTTTCTGGAAGTTGACCCGGCTGCAGACGTGAGAGTCAAACCCGGTGCCGCCCACGTTTGCCATGTAGCAAACCTTGCCTCCGCCACCGGTGACCTTAACCACGTCCATCACGCCCACAGACTCCTTTTCCACAAGGTCTATTACCTTGTCCAGGTCATTGGGAACATCCAACGACTTGATCCAGTCGTTACCCGAACCGATGGGCATCACACCCAAGGTAAATTCCTCAGTCGGTGTTCCGGTTTCGTCACAATACCTGGCAATTCCCGAAAAGGTTTCGTGCAGGGAGCCGTCTCCGCCGACGGCCAGAATCTTGCGGTAGCCCTCGGAAGCGGCATCGTGTGCAAGAGCTGTGGCATGGCGCTTATGGTCGGTCATGGCCGTAATGAAGGGGATGCCCAGTTTTTGCATTCTTTGCTCGGCGGGCACCCACAGCGACATAGTCTTACCCGAACCTGCGCGGGGATTGACTATTATAAACCATTCAGTTTTAGGCTCAGTCATAGTGCAAAAGTAAGAATTATTTCGTATTTTTGCATACTATGGGTAAAGTAATAGCTATTGCCAATCAGAAGGGTGGGGTAGGCAAGACCACCACGGCCATTAATCTGGCCGCGTCGCTCGCCGCCCTGGAGAAGAAGGTACTTATCATAGACGCTGATCCTCAAGCCAATACCACATCCGGCCTGAATTTCTCTCCGGATGACGACCGTCACCGCAGCCTGTACGAGCTGATGGAAGGGTCGATTTCCGTGGAGGATACCCTTATCCAAACGGAAATGGACGGCCTGCACATGATTCCCTCGCACATCAATCTGGTCGGTATCGAAATAGAAATGATCAACGAGCCGGACCGTGAGTCCGCTCTCAAGAGAGCTATCGCTCCGATACGTAACAATTACGACTACATCATCATCGATTGCTCTCCGTCGCTGGGCCTTATCACGGTCAACACGCTTACTGCCGCAGACTCCGTCATGATTCCTGTCCAGCCCGAGTTTTTCGCCCTCGAGGGCCTTGGGAAGCTGCTGCAGACCATACGCATCATCCAGAACGGGCTCAATCCCGAGCTGACTATAGAGGGCTTCGTAGTGACTATGTTCGACGGCCGCACCAAGGTGCACCAGCAGGTTCTCTCCGAATTGCGTGAGCATTTCAAAGACTTGGTATTCAAGACTGTAATCCAACGCAACATACGCCTTAGCGAGGCCCCTTCCCACGGCAAGCCCGTGCTGCTGTATGAGATTTCCTGCACCGGCTCGTCCAATTATCTTAACCTGGCATCCGAGTTGCTGGAGCGTAACGGAGATAAACCCTCAGAAGTATGAGTGTAAAGAACAGAGGCCTGGGCAAGGGCCTGGGAGCACTGATAGGCTCTGCGCCCCGAGTGGAAGAACTGCGCAGGCCGGTAGGCTACATCAATAAGCAGATAGCCGGAGAGAGTCCGGCGTCTGAAAGCGATATCTTCCGCATCCCGGCAGATATGGTGCAGGCCAATCCTTTCCAGCCCCGTATGAGTTTCGACCAGGAATCAATCGAAGAACTTGCCTCCTCCATACGCTCGCTCGGACTGATTCAGCCCATAACTGTCAGGCGTCTCCCCGACGGGCATTACCAGATTATCAGCGGTGAGCGCCGCTACAGGGCCTGCCGCCTTGCTGGAATGACCATGATTCCGGCCTATGTGCGTCCTACGGACGACCAGGGGATGCTGGAAATGGCCATCGTAGAGAATGTTCAGAGAGAGGATCTTGACCCCATCGAGGTCGCAATGAGCTATCAGCGCCTTATAGACGAATGCGGTCTGACCCAGGAACAGATGGCGGACCGTGTGGGTAAAAAACGCGCTACTGTGGCCAATACCCTGCGGCTGCTCAAACTTCCGGTAAAGGTTCAGCACGATCTTAAAGTCGGACTCATTTCGACCGGACATGCCAAGGTTCTGCTTGGTGTCGAAGATCCTGAACTTCAGGAGCAGTTATGCGAGTGTGTTGTGACAAGACGTCTGTCGGTGCGCGAGTTGGAGGCTCTTGTGCGTGAAGGCGCCGCAACGCCTTCAGTAAAAGACAAGGCCCGCAGCGCAGAGCCTTTACCTGAGCAGTACGGACGCCTTCTCTCTTACATGGGACGTTATTTCAGCAAAGATATTTCCGTCAAGCGCTCCGCTGCCGGCAAAGGTTCGATGACCGTGCGTTTTGATTCTGATGATGAAATTGAACGGTTCCTCACCGCCCTGGAAGGATTGAAATGATGAAAAAGTTCCTTGTAACATTATTGTTTGTCCTGTCCGCTGCAGGCGCTTCCGCGCAGTTCCGCTCGGAGGCGTTCCAGCAGTCGTACAACGACGACAAGGCCACCAGCAAGGATTCTACCGACGTACTCTTCTCTTTTAAGGACTACTTTGCCGGTCTCGCTCATAAAAACGAAATTAAAATCGGCACCATGTTCGCCGGTTCGTTGTTGTGTATAGGCGGCGAGCAGATTTATAACCGGCAGTACTGGAAACTGCCCATAGTTTATTCGGCGATTCTGGCTCCTCTCGGTACCGGTATATATCTTAATACCCAGGGCCGTCATGAGGGTGCTAAATACTGCTTCATAGGTGCAGGCTTGGGATATTGGGCTACGCTGATGGACGGCGTAGCAAGTTATAAGAGCGATACTTATCCTCTACCGGGCAAAGCGACTCTCTATTCGCTCCTGCTTCCGGGTTTGGGCCAAGCCTACAACGGAGAATACTGGAAGATTCCCATATACCTCGGCGGAATGGGAGCTGCGTATTATTTTTACAACACCAATAACATCAATTACCAGCGTTACCGCCGCATCTACAAAGAGGCCAGCAATAAAGACGTCCCCTATACGGGGCCTATTACATCGGAGCAGGCACTTTATTACCGCGATGTTTTCAGACGCTACCGCGACTATTCCGTGCTGGCCATCGCCCTTGTGTATCTTCTTCAGGTCATAGACGCCAACGTTTTTTCTTACATGCACGATTTTGAGATCGTTGACGACATGGCGTTTGAAGTCAAACCTGCTGTTATAATGCCCGATACGCAGCTTGCCTTTAATCCGGCTCCTGCATTCGGAGTCAGCGTCGGATTCAGATTCTGAGTATATGCGCCGTCTGCTTATCCTTCTTCTTGTCTGCCTGCTTGCGCCGCCCGCGCCCGCATACGCGCAGCTGTTTCAGCCCGGCAGGAACAAGGCTTTGAAGAAAGAAAACGAGCAGCTCAAACAGCGCCTTGATTCGCTACGCACTCTTGTGGACAGCCTTCGGAATGCTTCAGATGTTGTAATTCCGGTTGTTTCCGAAGATGAGGGGAGCAATGTGCCGTCTGAGGCTCCTGAGCCCATGGATTATACGCCAGAGGTGACCGACAGCCTGCTGGCGCTTTGGTACCGGAGCAATTTCGGACGCCAGGACTCCATGCCAGCCATCGATATGGATTCGGCTCACTTGTCATCGGCGGTAAGCGATTCTGTGATGATGAACAGGCTCTCGGCCCTTAATCCTTATTTCACTCTTCCATTCAACGACGTGGTCAAGAACTACATGATCGTGTATTCGGAGCGCAGGGGAGCGGCCATGAAGCAGGCCATGGGGCTGAGTTCGTACTATTTCCCGATATTCGAGGAGGTATTCTGCAAGTACGGTATTCCGCTGGAGCTCAAGTATCTGGCCGTAGTGGAGTCGATGCTCAAGCCAACGGCCACCTCGCGTGCCGGAGCCAAGGGAATCTGGCAGTTCATGTACAAAACGGCACGCTCGTACGGCCTGACTATCGATTCATATATCGATGAGCGCATGGACGTGGAGAAGTCGACCGACGCAGCGGCACGTTACCTCAAGAGCCTGTACAATATGCTCGGCGACTGGCCTCTTGCGGTGAGCGCCTATAACTGCGGCGCCGGGAATGTCAACAAGGCCATCAGAAGAGCAGGCGGAAGCCGGGACTTCTGGTCGGTGTATCCATACCTTCCCAAAGAGACCAGAGGCTATCTGCCTGCTTTTGTGGGCGTTATGTATGCCTTTGCCTACAGTTCCGACTACGGCCTCGATCCGGCTGCCGTGGGCATGCCGGCGCAGACCGACACTTTCCAGGTTCACCGTAACCTGCATTTCAAACAGATCAGCGAAGTGGTGGGAATACCTTACGATGAACTCCGATACCTGAACCCTCAGTATTATAACGACATTATTCCGGGCAGCAGCGGGACTCATGCAGTAACCGTTCCTTATAGCTGGAGTGCCGCCTGGCTCGCCGCAGAGCCGGATTCATTGTATTCCCATAACGCCAAGCTTTACTTGTCGGACCAGGTTATGAAAGATATATCCGAAGGTAAAGCCGCTAAAGAAGGCGGAAACATGCGCACCTGTTATGTGGTTAAAAAGGGCGACACTTTAAGTTACATCGCCCGGCGCTACAGGGTGAGTGTGAGCCAGCTCAAGGCCTGGAACCATTTGCGGAGCGACCGCTTGAGCATAGGGCAGAAAATCTACATCCACTGATTATCTGTTAAGCCATCATGAAATGCGGCCCGAAGCGCTCGAAGGCCGCCCTTTCCAGATTCTCCCTGTCATCGGGGTGAGCGATGGAAATAAGCAGGCGGGCCCTTTCCTGGAGGCTTTTGCCGTATAGATTTACAGACCCATACTCGGTAACGATCCAGTGTGCATCAGCCCTTGGCGTTACAATGCCCCCGCCAGGCTGGATGAGGGGGACAATCTTGCTCCTGCCTTTTTTGGTGCGGGACGCAAATGCGGTAATGCTCTTGCCGCCTTCCGAGAGAGTCGCTCCCCGGACGAAGTCGAGTTGCCCCCCGGTACCGCTGAACATGCGTGTACCGATGCTGTCGGCACATATCTGGCCGGTGAGGTCAACTTCAATGGCGGAATTAATGGCGGTAGCCTTGCGGTTGGACGATATTACACGCACATCGTTGATGTACTCAATGTGGCGCATAAGTACGTCCGGATTGTGGTCGATAAAAGAATAAACTTCCTTTGAGCCCAATAAGAACGAAGCTGCTACCTTGCCGCGGTCGATCTGCTTTTCAGCGCCGTTGATTACACCCTTCTTGATAAGACGCAGGAGACCGTCAGCAAACATCTCGGTATGGAGGCCCAGGTTCCTATGCCCCTCAAGCTGTGAGGCAAGGGCGTTCGGAAGCGAGCCTATACCCATCTGCAGACAAGCTCCGTCTTCTACCAATTCCGCGCAGTTCTTTCCTATTTGCAGTTCGGTAGGAGTAGGCTCTACAAACTCAGCCGTCACGAGGGGAGAAGCGTCACTGACCAGATAGTCGAAAGCGCTCAGTGGAATCAGTTCTCCATACGAAAATGGGACGTTGGGATTGACCACGCCGATTACCAAATCGGCGCATTCTATAGCAGCAGGCGAGCAATCAACAGAAGTCCCAAGCGAAACGCGCCCTTCGCTATCGGGAAGCGAAACGTTCACGAGAGCCGCGCCAAGCTTTATCGCACCGCTCCTATACAGGAGGGGAGTCTCGCTCAAGTGCACGGGCAGATAATCGGCATAGCCGGCATTGACGTTGGCCCGTACGTTAGGTCCTACGAAGAAACCCTGGTCGAAAAAAATGCCCTCGTAACGGGGTTCGCTGTAAGGCGAGGGGCCCTCGGTGTGGAAATGGTGAAAATGGATGTCGCACACATCGCCGGCATCCGCCCTGCGGCATAGCGCCTCGATAAGACAGTGGGGCACACTGGCCACGCTGCTCAGATGCACGTGGCAGTGCGAGGGAATATGGCTCACGGCCTCATCGGCCGATACGAACTTCGTACTCAACATACAGGCAGCAAAATTACTAAAAGGGCTTTATTTGTCCAAATTTAGCTCATATTTGCTTATCAGGCTGCTGATTTCCGGGTCAAGGTTCCCCCGGTGAATGAATGACGGATCCTGAGAACAAGAATGAATGTAGTGCTGGACGGCGTTCCTGTCGTCTCCGCGCCTGGCATATATTATGGCCATAAGGTAGTTTACTCGGGCGTTCTTTTCTTGCATATTAAGAATCTCCATCGCTGAATGGTCGCGTTCAAGGGCTACGCAGGCAACAGCTGTATTGTAGTCGCCATACGGCCTCAGTACTTTTAGAGCCTGCTCATAGTCGCGGCTCCGCAGCAATTCGACTCCCCGCATATAGCATGTGTCAAGTTCGGTAGTATGCAAGGTGTCCTGTTCCATATCCTTCCGGTGCAGATAAAAGTTGAATTTAACAATTCGCAGCCTGGGATATAGATGTTCCCTGATATACCTATAGCCCTCTTCGTGAGAAAGAAGCTTTTCACGCAGATCCAGATCGGACCAATCTTCGCAAAGCTGACGGTAGCGCTCTTTTGTGCGGGCTGAAACCGCCGGGTCCTGTTCGATCAGGCGGTTGAGCATCAACCAATTCTCTCCGCCGCTGCTCCCCTGGAACTGAATTTCGGGACTTTCGGCGTGCATGGCCTTCCCTCCGTCAAGGCTCAAGAATGCGCCTTGAGCCGCCGCCAGCGAGTCTTTGAGTTCCCTGACATAAGAGGCAAAGTAGCCGGATGCGCTATGGGCACGTTTTTCAGACAGCGCTTCGTTTGCTTTCTGCGCGCCTTCAGGTGAAGCGAATGCCGCGATGGAAATAGAATCAAGTTCATATACTTCATTTACCAGAAGGTCGCGCAGGTTGCCCTTTATCCTTCCTATTTCCCCCGGATTGTTGCCCAGGGTCTCATCTATGCCAGCCTTGCCCTGCGGGAACTCGATATAGCAGGCTGTATTGGCTTCTACACGGCGGCTGATAATCTTCTGGAGGTACTTTTCGGTGTTGTCGGCCAGGGAAGAGAGCGACGAAATGTAGAATGTCAGAGGCTCGCTGCGCGGTATGGTATAGATGCGCTTGTCTTGCTCGCGTATATCTCCCGACAGTACAATATCCACTTTACGAAGAGCGGGGCGGGTATGGATAGTCTGTATGTAGTTGTACACAAAGTCGCCGTTTGCATTCGTAATCACGGTGTCAAGCCTGATTCCCCCGCTCACTATAGGCGCCTTTACGAATCGTCTGAACATTATGTCTTTACGGCCTGCCCGGTAGCGGTTCCATCGTTTCCACAGCATGTAGGTGTAGTGGTCAACCGCTTGTTGTTCTGTCACTCCATATGCTGATGCGAACTGCTCGTCCGACACGTATGTCGTATCGCCGCGAAAGGCATAGACCTGCGGGATGTTGCGCTCGAGGAAGATCTCCAAGGCGCGAAGGTTTATAAACCGCGTGGTATCGGTAATGATGGAGTCGAGGAATTTCTGGTACTGCTGGTATCCCCTGAGCTGGGCCTTGCGGTAGTCACGTCCCGTTATGATGACAGGCTCCAGGCGGAGAGAGTCGCCGAGTACAAACATATCCGGGTCAAGGCGCAGCTGCCATTTGCTGTCCTGCATTTCTTTGGGGACGATCACCTGGAATTCGAGGTTGACGCTGCCCCTGCGTTCCGCTACATTACGGAAGCGTGCCGTGACATAAGAAGCGGTAATACGGTCGGTTGCTACCATCTCTCCGTTCTCGTCGCGTATGGCATTCATTATCAACATTTCCTGCCCTTCGAAGTCAACGACCTGCAGGGTATCGCGGACTTGCTCTCCAAACTTTATTTCCCGCACTTGCTCTTTTGCGGGCAGCACCAGGCGAGCTTGGGCATCGCTTGCTTTAAGCACATCGATTTTGTGCTGGGTACTGCAGGCTGCTGCCGACAACGCCGCGGCAAGCAGGCATTTTATGCGTATGCATTTCATGCCGCAAAGATGCGGCGGGGGATGCTTATTTCCTACAAATCAAAAAAATCAGCAACGTCTTTTTTACGATTTTTTAAGACATTGCTGATTCTTTTGTTTTGCTGCTCCTCAGGCCTACAGAGCCGAAATGCTTCCGTAACAGGGACGCAGGGCAAGATGGCGGTGTATGCTGAAACCGTTTTTATTCACTCCGTCAATATCGTGATATTTGCCCACATAAATCCGGTCGGAGTTGTGGTCAAGGTCGGAGCACCATACGAAGTCGTGATACCAAAGATACTGCCCGCAAGCAAAGTAACAGGCAAAGAAAGTATAGACACAAAGGATTGCCGAAGGGAAGACTATATCCTTCTTCAGCAGGGCATCAGGCTGTACGGCCCTGCTTTGCTCGAACACGTCTTTCCTGACCAGATACCAGCGCGGCTCAAGAGTGCGGAGCACAAAATCTTCATGAAGATACCAATCCTGATTGTACAAGCAAGGCTCACTCTTTTCCGGGTCGGTGCCGAAACACTCACGGAAACGCAGGATATTCAGGGGCGCGTCCTCCTTACCTGCATATCCAAGGACCAGCAGATGGGTGGATGCATTCTCTTTAAGTATCTGTTCGGAAAAGTTCACAGGGGGCACATCCGCCTCGCCGAGGGGCTCCATGCCCATCTGCTCAAGCATCTTGTTGATTTGCTCCCGGCCTAAGAATCTCTCTCCGAACAGGGCCTGCAGTTGCTCGGTATTCATCGCTTGAGGAATGATTCTTTCCATTTCTGGTATTCTATCACCTCATCGGCGCTTGCAAGATGGCCAAGGGCGGAATACTTTTCGATACGTTCAATCTCGGCGCCCAGACGCTCGAAGCGCATGCCCCAGCCGCTGTCTACGAACCAGTTCAGGTTACGCACAGGTGCGTTGAACAGCAGTATGCCGCTTTGAGTGTCCAGAACGACCCGGAGAAAAGTCAGGTAAGCCCTGTACTGATGCTCGTGCGATGCAACCAGAGCCAGCTTTTTCCAACCATTATCCTGTGCCAACTTCACCACCTCGACAGCCTGCTCGCGGGTATGCTGCGACTTGGCTTCGTGTATGAGGTCTTTCTCCGGAACTCCTTGGTTAAGGATAAACGGAGCCACCTCTTCATAGGGGAAACTGCCGTAGTCTTTGTCGATAATGTTGCCGCTGAAGACGATACGGTCGACCTGCCCAGTTTTGTAGAGATCCACAGCCTTCTGGAAACGGAAGAATCCGTCGCCTTCAAGGAGTATTGCGGCGTCGGAATGCATCAGGCAGTCGTTGTCGACAATTGCCAATATTTTTTCTCTGTCTGTTATCATTACAAATCTTCCCAGAAAATAGGATCTCTGGCGGGAATGTCTTTATTGACGGCCTTGCCTATTATGGTCTGCTTGAATTTGGGCGGGATGCCAAGCGCAGGGCGCAGAACGTCGATGTCCTCTTCACGGAGAATATCTCCCTTCTTGAGGTCGCGCTTGGCATACAGGCAGCGGCGCTGTACGAATACGGTTTCGCTTTCTTCCTTTACCACCTCTTTGCGGGTGCTGCCCATAGCACGCTCCACCTCGCGTATAGAATCCACCATGAAACGGAATTCGGCGGGCTCCATCGAGTGCGGATGGTCGGGGCCCTTGTCGTGCTTGTTGAGCGTAAAGTGCTTCTCGATAACACGCCCTCCGAGGACTACCGAAGCCAGGGCTACGACGTGACCGGGGGAGTGGTCGGAATAGCCTGTAAGGCAGTCAAACGCAGACTGGTATGTCTTGAGGACGTTGACATTGGCGCTATCTATTTTGGACGGATAGTTGGTTATGCACTGCATAAGGACAAGGTCTTTGTTGCCGGTCTTTTCGATGGCACGGACCGCCTCGTCAATCTCCGACATGGTGGCGTCTCCAGTGGCGAGCATTACCGGAATGCCCTTTGAGGCCGTGTATTCCAGCATCTCCAGCCAGGTTATTTCGCCTGAACCGATCTTGATGAAAGGGACCTTGAGATCCACGCAAGCGTCAATGGCTTCCTTGAAGTACGGGGACGTGGAGAAGTCAATGCCGACCTGCTTGCAATAATCGGCAATTTCCTGGTGCCATTCAAGAGGGAATTCCACATCTTTGAACACTTCGCTGACGGTCCTTCCCCAAGATCCATGCACTCCGTGGAGGGTCATCTTGGAAAAGCCTCCTTCGGAAACTATGCTCTCGGCCTTGAATGTCTGGAATTTGGCACAATCGGCACCGGCTTCCTTGGCCGCATCTATCAGACGCTTGGCCTTATCGAGGCTGCCGTCAAAATTGCCGCCGATCTCCGCGATAAAATATGTAGGGTAGTCCGGACCTATCATCCGGTCGCCTATCTTGATGTTTTTGTTGAACTTAAGCATATCGGTAATTAGTTTAGACGTTTAAAGCCCGACTGGCATACGGGACCTTTGAGGGCCTTGGAAATATCCCGGCCGTCCTCGAAATCGCGGATATCGGCAAATACCTTGTCGAGTTCTTCAAAATACCGGTCGATTATATCGGGCGTATGGGCTATGCAGGTGTACATGCTGTTGCCGGCAAGAAAGCCTTTTTCGAGCATCTGCTGAGTAATATAAGTCTTGTAGGCAAGATGGTTGGGACTCTTGAAAGAATAGCCGGCAAGCGCCGGAATGCCCCATTGTTCTATCTCCAGGCCATACTTGTCGGCAAGGGCCTGCCAGCGGCGCTTGTTCTCAAGTCCAAGGCGGGTAATGGTCTCCCAGGAGCGTATTCTCTCCATCTCTGCAAGAGTGGCCAGCGCAGCAGTCGGCCCGATACGCTCGGTCCAGAAGGTGCTGCTGATCCATGAGCCCTGGGCGGCGTCCATTATGTCGCCGCGGCCTACTACGGCGCTCAAAGCATAACCGTTGCCTATGGTCTTGCTGAATACCGCCATATCGGGTTCTACGCCATATTTCAGGAAGAGGCCGCCGAAAGTCTCGCGGAAACCGCTGGTGCACTCATCGAAAATAAGCACCAGGCCCCGGTCGGTAGCAAGCTTGCGCACTTTCTGAAGGAAATTGTCCTGAGGGCCGAAATTGCGGCAGACTTCCATCTTGATGATGCCCAGATCTGGATTAGTATCCACTATCTCGAGCAGTTCCTCGAAATTATTGTAATGGAAGGGGATGGCCGAACCCCTGAGACCGCGCGGAACGCCTCCGGTGGGTATGCCGGGAAGCAGGTGCCCCGCCAGGGCGTCGCTTTGGCCGAGGTTCACCGACACATACCAGTCGTGCCAGCCATGATAACCGCAAATCGCAACTTTATCTTTGCCGGTAAAAGCCCTGGCGATACGGACGCAAACCGAGTTGGCCTCACCGCCTCCGCGGGTGTAACGCACGCCACCCGCCCACGGATTCATCTGCAAAAGCTTTTCGGCAAGATACACTTCCTCGGGGCAGTTCAGCGTGGTCATATTGCCGTCGCGCACTACCCGCATCACTGCCTCGTCAACGGCAGGATTGGCATAGCCAAGGGTGTTGGTGCCGATACCCATCATCGAGCAGTCTATATACTCTTTGCCGTCAAGGTCCCAGACCCTGCAGCCTTTCGATTTGCTGAAATATGAAGGCCAGTTCTCGGGCAGCAGCTGCTCGGGCCTCTTTGAGAGGAGCATTGTGCCGCCGGGAATCATCTTCTTGGCCTTCTTGTATAATTCTTGTCCTTTTCCCATTATTTGATAAGTTTATCGTTGGCCAGAGACTTGGCATAACCCTCATTGCGCATAATGGATGAATTGATGTCCCTGACATCGGGATTGGCATCCAAATATGCAATGTAATCAGAGCAATGCTTATCTATTCCAACGTTTTCTATAAGTGTCTTGATGAGTTCGAAGTCGCGCGGTTCGTCGATGGTCATGCGAAGCTCCGAGCGGTCGACGGCAGCCCGGACATTGAAAGAACTGAACAGGCTGCCTCCCATAACGCTCGAATTCTTTTTGATGTATGGAGTCACATGCTCATGCTCGCTCTGGAGCCGTGCTTCCTCCCAAGCCCTCTGCAGAGCCGAGAATTTAAAGACCTCGGTATCCATTCCGTCGGGATAAGTCGGTATGAGCGTGTTGGATACGTAATCGTATCCGCCTTCGATGCAGGTCTTGATTACCAGGTCGATGATCTCCGGATCGATGAGGGGGCAGTCCGAAGTCAGGCGCACCACATAGTCGGGCTTCTGGGGCAGGGCGGTTTGATAGAAGCGGTCAAGAACATCGTCAACCGAACCTTTGTGATATCCCACGCCGAGTTTATCCGCAATAGCCGTAATATAAACCGCGCCCTCTTCAGGCGTGGTGGCCACTTTCAGTTCACTTATCAATTTCGACTGAAGTATCCTGCGAAGATGGATCTCCAGCAGGGGCATACCTCCTGCTTCTTTGAGTATTTTGGCGGGTAAGCGGGTCGATCCGTACCTCGCCTGGGTTATTGCCAGTACTTTCATTGCTCGGCCGGTGTTTCTTCCGGAAGGACAAACGGTTTGAGCCCCTTGGCAGCATCGGCGGCACTAATGCGCGCTCCACCGTTGTCAAGATCGATGAGAATGTACCTGTCGTTGCCCATGCCAAGCTCCTTCATATAGCTGAGCTGGCGCAGTCCGTGGCGGCTTTCGATACGCTCGACAAGGGCGTGGTGCTCTTCCTCTTTCATAGCATACACTATGTCGATGCATGCCTGGTCGATGGCAAGTATGTCGGTAGATGAAAGGATGCCCACGTTGGGGGTAACGACGGGCTCGGCGGCAAGTCCCTCGCAGTCGCAGGAGACAGACATATTGCGCATTACGTTAACATAGCTGACGTGCTCGCCGAAATGGTCGATGGTGGCCTTGGTCGATTCGGTCATCCTCTCCATGAATTCTTCCTGGGCGATATCCCACTGGTTGGGCTGCCCCGGCGTAGTGTGTATCCATGCTTTGCCCAGATGCCCGTCGGCGCAGCCGATGCCTATGTTTTTGTTGCTTCCGCCGAAACCTCCCTGGGTGTGGCCCTTGAAGTGGGTGAGCGCCACCATGGAGTCATAATTCAGGAGGTGGGAGCCCACCGACATCTGCTTGAACCATTTACCGCCTTTTACGGGCAGGCATTCATTGCCCTCTTCATCCATGATGTCAACGGGGCAGAACGTCCAGCCGTTAACTTCAATGGTCTTACGGTGAAGTGCGGTAGTGGAACGGTCACCCTCGTAATAGGTATTTGTCTCGATGATTGTGGCATCGGGCAGGTCTTTCTCGAAAAGTGCCTTAACCCATGAGCTGGGGATGATATTGGGGCCGTTCTGCTCACCTGTGTGCAGCTTAACGCCAACCTTGCCGGTGATGTTGCCGTTCACCTTTTCGTACGCCTTGATAAGGCCTTCAGGGGAGAGGTCGCGGGTGAAATAAACCACGGACTCACCGCCCGTCCGCTGCTCATAAGGAACGTATTTGTCGCCATCCTTTCCCGGAACGGGAGTCTTATCTTTGCCCCTACGGGCGTAAATGATTGCGGCAGCAACAGCTATGCATGCCACGGCTATCCAAACTAAATTCATAGGCCTGATGTTCATATTTACAAAGGTAATGATTTATTTTGTATTTTTGCTTCAGAGTTAAGTATATGAAAACGCATCTGATAATAGCTTTGGCGGCACTTCTGCTATGCTCGGGACTGGCCGCACAGACTCCGGCATATGATGACCCGGACCAGCAATATGCAACCCAATTGCTCAAAAAAGGAGACAAGGCACCACAGATCAGGCTCAATGATATTGACGGGAAGCCTTTTTCGCTTAAGTCACTCAAGGGTCGCCGCGTAGTACTTGTGTTCTGGGCATCTTGGTGTCCGGATTGCAGGGCGGAAGTGCCTGAACTTAAAGCGATGTACGAGGCTGCAGATCCTTCTGAAGTGGCTTTTGTGTCGGTGTCGTTCGACCGTGAATTTGAAAAGTTTAAAGCTTATGTTGCCGATAACGCACTCCCGGGAATCCAGCTTTTCGATCCCTCGGGCAAAAAAGATTCAGCCGTTGGAAGAGACTATCATGTTAAGTGGATACCGTCCCTCTATCTAATTGATGCTAAGGGGAAAGTGGAATTCGGTACCGTTGTTGCTTCCAAAATAGCCAACGCCCTCTGATCAGATATGGCATAACACAAAGCGGGCGGGGATCTTGCGATTCCCGCCCGCCGCAATTATCGGTTCGGCAGCAAATTACTTCGTGATGACCTTTGCCATCTCGAGAACCTTGTTGCTGTAGCCCCACTCGTTGTCGTACCAGGCGCAAACCTTGACGAAGGTAGGATCGAGCTGGATACCAGCCTTCTCATCGAAGATGGAAGTGCGGGGATCGTTGCGGAAATCGGTAGCTACGACGGCGTCGGCGGTGTAGCCGAGAACACCCTTGAGCTCGCCCTCGGAGGCGGCCTTCATGGCAGCGCAGATCTCCTCATAGGAAGCGGGCTTTGCAAGCTCGACGGTCAGGTCGACGAAGCTAACGTCGGAGGTGGGAACGCGGAGGCTCATACCGGTAAGTTTACCGTTGAGCTCGGGGAGAACCTTACCCACTGCCTTGGCGGCGCCGGTGGAAGAGGGGATGATGTTCTCGAGGATGCCGCGGCCGCCTCTCCAGTCCTTCTTGGAAGGACCGTCAACGGTCTTCTGGGTTGCGGTAGCAGCGTGAACGGTGGTCATGAGGCCACGGACAACGCCGAAGTTGTCGTTGAGAACCTTGGTTATAGGCGCAAGGCAGTTGGTGGTGCAGGAAGCGTTGGAAATGATGTCCTGTCCGGAGTAGGTCTCATGGTTCACACCATAGACGAACATAGGAGTGCTGTCCTTGGAAGGGGCGGACATGATGACCTTCTTGGCGCCGGCCTCGATGTGCTTGCGGGCCTTGTCGTCGGTAAGGAAGAGACCGGTGGACTCGACCACGACCTCGGCACCTACCTCGTCCCACTTAAGGTTGGCGGGATCCATTTCTGCGGTGAGGCGGATTTTCTTGCCGCCGACGAGCAGATAGTTACCCTCGACTGCCACATCACCCTTGAAAGCACCATGAACTGAATCGTACTTGAGCATGTAGGCCAGGTAGTCGGGATCGAGAAGATCGTTGATACCTACGATTTCGATGTCATTGGGGAAATTTTCAACTGCTGCACGGAATACCATACGGCCGATACGGCCAAATCCGTTAATACCAAGTTTTACCATTTTTGTGTTTATAAAAGTTAAACAATAATAATTCCTTGAAAGGCGGCGCAAATTTATCAAAAATTTACTTAAAATCAATTATATTTGCAAAAAAAAGATGCGAATTCTTGTCTCGAACGATGATGGTTACCAGGCACGCGGCATTCGGAGTCTGGTAGAGGCTCTCCGGCAGTTCGGCGAGTTGACTATTGTAGCACCCAAATCGGCCCAGAGCGGCATGTCCATGGCCGTTTCGATGGGCTTCAAGCCAATAGCCGTAAAGCACTTGTACGATTTGCCCGGCGAGGACTGGTGGTACCTTGACGGAACCCCCGCCAGCTGCATAAAGTTCGGCATCGACAACATTTTCTGGCCCGCCAAGCCCGACCTGGTTGTGACCGGCATCAACCACGGGAACAACGCCGCCACGGCAACCCTTTATTCAGGAACAATAGGCGCCGCCATGGAAGGCGCGCTCAACGGAATACCCGCCATCGGAGTCAGTCTCGACACTTTCGACGAAGACGCCGATTTTTCGGCCGTGGAAGCTCTGCTCCCGGGCCTTTTAAAGAAGCTCCTTCCGGCTTTCAACACCCGCAAGGGCTCTTTTTATAACATCAATTTCCCGTATTTGCCTAAAGACCAGATCAAAGGCGTCCGTCCTGCAAGGGTAGGGTACGCACACTGGGAGAAGGAATATCTGCGTTACAATTCGGAATTTCTCGCTTCACGCGGTCACCAGCAGTCTTTTGCCGCCAGGGCATATGCCGACACCAAGCTTCCCGACGAAGAACTGTACGTCATGGCCGGTGAATTTGTTAGCGAAAGCGACAACGCGCCGGACGCAGACCACATACTTATGTCCCAGGGATACATTACCGTCACTCCACAGAACATATATAACACCGATTTCGACGAGCTCAAGCGTCTATGCGATATTATCTGATAGCGGGGGAAGCCTCGGGAGACCTCCACGGAGGGAATTTGATCAAGGGCCTGAAAACAGCGGACCCTTGCGCCGAATTCCGCTTCTGGGGAGGGGATATGATGGCTTCTGCAAGCCTTGCCTCTCCCGTGGTCCACTATCGTGATTGCGCCGTGATGGGCATTACGGACGTCCTGCATAAAGCTCCTGACCTGCTTGGCAACCTGAAGAAGTGCAAACAGGACATTGTCCGATGGAAGCCCGACGCAGTAATACTCATCGATTATCCGGGCTTCAATTTGAAAATCGCACAATTCTGCCACGACGAAGGATTCAAGGTTTTCTATTACATAGCTCCCAAGACCTGGGCTTCACGTGAAGGCCGGAACGCCAAACTGAAGGCATATGTAGATAAGCTCTACCTGATTTTCCCTTTCGAGGTTCCATATTTCACGGGGAAGGGCATTCCTTTCGAGTATGTAGGCAATCCACTGGTTGAAGAGATTGATTCGCACAACTGGTCCTGCCCCTCTGAAGAGCCATACATAGCCGTCCTTCCCGGCTCCAGGAAAGGGGAAATATCCCGTATGATGCCGGTATGCATGGAAGCTGCCGACGAGCTTGGCATGAATGTGCTGATAGCGGGAGCCCCGTCAATGACAGAGCAAGATTACGCTCCTTTCATCGGAGCGCGCAGCAACGTAAAGGTGCTTTTCCAACGCACTTACGACATTCTAAAATATGCCCGCGCCGCCGTTGTCAATTCCGGCACAGCGTCGCTGGAAGCGGCCCTGATAGGCACTCCCCAGGTGGTTTGCTGGAGCGCCAGCAGCTTGACCTGGTTCGTGGGCAAATACGTCCTGCAGGTACTGGAGCATGTCAAATATATCTCCCTTGCCAACCTTTGTCTCGACAAGCCGATATTTAAGGAATTGATTCAAAACGGGTTCAATGCCCCGGCCCTTGCCGCCGAGGTCCGATATTTGCTAGAAGACCAAGGGCGGCGCTCAGCCATGCAGGAAGATTACGCCCGTTTGCGCGAGATGCTGGGGGGCGGAGGAGCCTCGCTTAAGGCAGCACGTTCAATGATTGAAGAAATCAAACCATAATGCATATGAAAAGATTTTTTGTCATTTTAGCAACAACGCTTTCGCTTTGCAGTTGTTCTGTTCTCGGCGGTATCAACTGGAACGCCGAGGGCCTGGTAAGTGCGGCCGGCAAGGCTGCCACCGCTGCAAGCATCAGCGACGATATGGTGGTTGAATTGAGCCGCCAGACCATTGCACAAATGGATGCGCAGAGCGTCATCGACCACGGCGCATATGAACAGCGCCTCTCCCGCGTACTGTCGGGCATGAAAGACCTGGACGGTCTCCCTCTGAATTTCAAGGTTTACAAAACCAATGAAATCAATGCATTCGCATGCGGTGACGGTTCCATCCGCGTTTATTCGGGTCTGATGGATGTCATGGACGACGATGAACTTACCGCCATCATCGGCCACGAGCTCGGCCACGTGCGCCACAAAGACACCAAGCGCGCTATCAAGAACGCTTATGTGGCCTCGGCGGCACGCGACATCCTTGCATCGGCCGGCTCATACGGAGCCATGGCATCAGCCCTTCTTGGCGATATGGGCGAAGCCCTTGTGAGCGCCCAGTTCTCCCAGGCCCAGGAATACAAGGCCGACGAGCACGGCTGCCAGTTCGCTATCGACAGGGGTAAGAATCCGTACAGCATGTACAACGCTCTCGAGAAACTCATGCAACTCTCCGACGGAGGCAACGGCTCAGTCATTGCACACATGTTCGCCGATCATCCCAAGACCGAAAAGCGTATGGAGCGCATGAAAAAGATGGCAGACAATTACACCGCTTCTAAGAATTAGCTGCGCTGCTATAAAGAAAACGGCATCGATTCGTAATGAACCGATGCCGTTTTCTTTTACCCGGAATTGCTAAATCTTTAATACGGCGTAAACCAGATTCTTGACGATGTAGCAGGTCAGGCTCAAAAGTATTATAACCGACCAGTTGAGAGAGCAGAATACACAAACGAGAGCGGCAGCCAGCACTATAAAGGCAAAAGCCAGGCGCTTGGACTTAAGCGCGGCGCCGTCTTCTTTGTGGAACTTGAATGAGAACATGGGCACTTCGCTCAGGAGCAAAGCGCTCAGGCAGACGCTCAACAGGGGAATAAAAACCGGTCCTGAGCACCAGGTCGACAGGAAGCTGGCAGGATCCGCGGCGACGTAGTAGCAAAGAGAGCCGATCAGAAGTGCTGCGGCCGGAGTGGGCAGTCCCAGGAAAGAGGCGCTCTGCCTTTCGTCCACATTGAACTTTGCCAGGCGCAGCCCGCTGGCAACGGTCACAATCAGAGGAATCCAGCAAATCCAGCTTTCGCCAAACATACAGGTACAGGAAAGCTTATAAAGCATAATGGAGGGCAAAACACCGAAAGTGACAAGGTCGGAGAGGGAATCCAGTTCCTTGCCCATATCGGAGTAAGCGTCTAGGGCCCTTGCCGCAAAGCCGTCAAAAAAATCGGCGGCAGCGCCTCCCAGCATCAGCAGGAATGCAATGTCGGGACGGCCCTTAAAAGCGAAAACCACCCCGATGATCCCGCAAAGGAGGTTCATCGAGGTGATGCAGTCTGGAATGAATTTCTTCATTATGAATTACTTAATGCCAAGTTTGGCCTTAATGTCGCGGGGGATAGCATCTTTGTGGACCATGATGTCAAGGCTCTGGCCTTTAACGAACAGTTCACTGGCATACCAAATACCTTTGTATTTTCCGGTCTCGCCCCAGGAATTCTTGACCATATAGTATTTCTTTCCCCACTGGTCTTTGGCAATACCGTAAATCTGCATTCCGTGATCATCGGTCATGGTCTTATTGTCAAAGTCGATCTGGCGGCTCTCCTGAGTCGCTTCTTTCTCGTTCACGGAAACGGGTGCGGGCTTGCCTTCTTCTTTGCCAACCCAGTGCTCCTGGTCGGAACCGGCTGTCGAGGGTGCATTAGGATCGATATTGATGGCAAGGCCGTCACGGGTGAAGCCGGGATGGCTCACGTCGGCACCCCAGGCTACGGTATAACCGTTATTGATGGCATTGTCAAGGATGGTCATGAACTCATCGACAGGGACATTCCAGGCCTGGTCCCAGCGCCAGTTGTCGCTGACCTCGATGGCGAACTTGGTGTAGAAGGGATGATGGGTGAAACTGGTGACGGTGACATAGTCGGCGGGGTTGATCTTGAGAGCGTCGCGGTAGCTTGCAGGAGTGAACTCCTTGCCGTCTACGACAAACTTCTCGGGAATCTTGCCAAGATACTCGTCAAGGACGGCCTGGATTGCCCTTTTCCAAGCAGTGCTGAGGGTCCTGTTAGGATTCTTGACCACTGCGTCAACCATGGCGTGCAGGATGGCATCCATCTCTCCGGTGACAGGAAGGGGAGTGCCGTAATTGAGGCCCGGCATAGCGTCATTGGGCACAATGCCGTAGTCGCGTATAACGTCAAGCACATCGTCGGCCTCAGAGCCGATGGCGAAGTTGAGCTTACCGTCAAGACGGACATACTTTTCGGCCCTTTCCATGTAGGAGTGGCTGACCACAAAGAACTCGGAAAAGTCGGGGTACTTGAGAGTATCGGAAATCTTGCCCAGACGAATAGCCTCGGACTCAAAAAATCCAATTGCCGAATAAGCCCAGCAAGTCCCGCTGCGATACTGGTTCTTGATGGACGTTATAGGATTCGCCTTAACAGTAGTGAACTGATAATCAGGCAGTTTGGGTGCGACTCTAGGCTGAGCCCAAAGAGACGCGGCGCCCAAAGAGAGCGCGAGGATAATCAATAACTTCTTCATCTTTCAGTTGTCTAATGCTTACAAATATAATGAAAAAAGGAAAAAAGTGGCTATCTTGTGCTGTTTTTTGGAACAGCTTGTATTCATGCGAAAACTGATATTTCTGACGCTTTTCCTTCCTTTGTGCTTGTCGTGCGTGCATAACAAGCAATCGGAAGAACGCATCACCAAGACATTCAAGGCCACCGGAGAATCCAACTCCGGGACAAAAACTTCTCTCTCCGGCAACCAGGTTCTCTGGAGCGAAGGAGACTGCATAAGCATCTTCAACGCCGCTTGTCCCGCGGGCGAAGAATACTCCATCGCTCCCGGAGACTCAGGCAAGGGAGAAGCTTCTTTCACTGGCACCGACATCGGCGACGGTCCATGGTACTCTCTTTACCCCCATTCGCTGTCGGGGTCATTCGGAGAAGGAACTATATCTTTCTCCCTTCCCGGCACCCAGATCTACAGCGACGGAGGTTTCGGCTCGGGAGCCAACCCCATGGTGGCAGTGAGCCGGAACAGCAATCTTTCTTTCAAGAATCTTTGCGGCCTGCTGCTTGTCCCCCTCAAAGGCAGCGGTACCGTCAAGTCGATTACCATCACCACGGCCGCTCAGGAAGCTTTGTGGGGCTCGGCCAAAGTGAGCATGGACTATGCAGACGCTCCCGGTCTCGAAATGACTCAAGCTCCCGACGAGGAGCATAAGAGCATAACCCTCGACTGCGGCGAAGGCATCACCCTTGGCGAAGAAGCGGTAAACTGTTACTTTGTCATTCCTCCCGGATCTTTGTCAGAAGGTTTCAGTATCACCGTGTCCGACTTGTCCGGGCACCAGATATCCACCCGGACAACCGCTTCCATAAACATTCTCAGGTCAACCCTCAAGCATATGGCCGCTCTTTCCTGCCCGCTGTCAGGTTCAAAGCTGCTTGCTTGTACAGAGTGGGGAGTTTATGATCTGTCCGGGGCAGAAGCAAAGGCCGTAAGGGTCTTTGACAAAGATGACCAGGCAGCACTTCGCAGCGGCATTGAAATGCAGTTCCGCATCCAGAGTCTGGTCAACGCAAATGCCCTGACCATAAGTTTTCCCTCATCCATGACTGAAGGGGAGACGTACAATCTTGTCCTCCAGTCGGTCGGTGACACAGGGCTGAACGACGCCACCGTAAGCGCCGTACTGCTTAAACGCGAGAATGGCAAATGCTGGTTGGAAGATATAACTTACAGTGTTGGATACATAATCGCCGACGAACTATGAAAAAGCTGTTTCTGATATTATTTGCCATAGGAGCTGTAAGTGTAAACGCTCTATCCTCTCCGGTCAGTCCTTCACAGGCCAAAGAGACTGCCGCCAGGTTTTTCGGCGCCAGCTCTTCCTCGCCCCGTATGATAGTGGGCGGACGCTCCGTCTTGTCCACTACTTATGTATCCGACCCTGCTTACTATATTTTCAATAACGATGGCGGAGGATTCGTCATCGTGGCGGGCGACGACTGCCTGGAGCCCATTCTGGGATACTCACTGAAAGGCGCAATAGATGAATCTTCTATGCCGGAGAACATGCTGTTCTGGCTTGACGGCATCCGGCGCTCGGTCCAGTTCTTACGACGGCACAATGTGCCCGCTCTTACCGGGCGTGATAAGAGGATGTCCGCTCCCGCGACAAAGGCGAGCGGAACGGAAGGAGTATTGCTCACTCTTCCGGAGTGGAGCCAGGAGAATCCGTACAACTGGTATTGTCCTACGATCGCCCCGTACGAAAGCGAGAAATCGCTCACCGGTTGCGTGGCCACGGCCATCAGCATGGTCATGAGGTATCACCAGTGGCCGCCCTGCGGCAACGGAACCCTTCCCGACTATGTCATGGATTTCTATCCGGATCCCAGCAGCTACAAAACTATAGACATCCCCATGCCAGGCCATGCGCTTGGCCATGAATACCAATGGAGCATCATGCCCATGAATGATTTCTACAGCGAATTGCCTGTCACTCCTTCCGCCGGGAAGAAACAAGTTGCTTGGCTGATGTACGACTGCGGTATCATGATGGAAGCGAGCTACAGCGCCGAAGGTACCGGAGCCTATTCCTACCTCATTCCTACCCGTCTGGCAAAGTACATGTATTACAAGTCATCGGCAAAGTATGTAACCAAGAGCTCATACAGCACCGAGGAATGGGTCGAGCTCCTCAAAGACCAGATAGACAAGGGCCTTCCCGTGATTTACGGTGCCGACTGCAATGAGGGAGGGCACCAGTTCGTGGTTCACGGATACGATGCGGACGGCAACCTTTATGTAAACTGGGGCTGGGGCGGAGACTGCAACGGATACTTTGACATCGATTATTTCTATCCATACAAAGACGTAGACCTTAAGGAATACGGCTATACCGACCAGGAAATTGCCGAAATCGAAAGCGATAATCTTTTCGATTCAAACCACGACGCGATCATCGACCTGGAGCCCGATACGAGCGCTACCCCTGTTCCCGTAGAGATGGACGAGCCCGTGCCGATAGTTACCGAAAGTGACACACCCACCAGCATTTACCTGAAGGCCGGCCGCCATAAAGGACACGATTACTATGGTCTCAGCGTTTCGTCCGGCACTCTCGCAAGAGGCGCCGAGTTCAAAATGAACGCCGGACTCATTTATAATCCTACGTCGAGCCGTTACAACGGCTACTTCCGCTTTGTCCAGACGAATTACAAAGGCGAGACCGTTGGCCCCATCAGCATCAGTGACCAGTCGGCTTACATTAAAGCCAACGATTATTATTACCTCTACGATATAGATTGCGTGGCAAGCTACGACTGGGTACTTGGAGACAAGATTCAGTTCTTCTCTTCAAAAAGCCGTGCCGGCGGCAACTACACGCTGGTCGAATGGGTAAACGACGGGGAAACCATAGGCGAGATTCCGCTGATTCCCATGTACTTCATACACCCCGACAAAGAACGTACGCTTATCAACAGCAACGAGGTTTATGAGTCGGTAGAGTGGTTCTCCGACGCTTCAGGGGACAAGGCCACGATAAGGTATCCCGACGGCAGCGTCGAGACCGTTTTCAAGCCTGCCGCGGAATAATTACTGCTGCAACTGAATCTCGATGGTGGAGTCGTCGACTCCGCCGGCCTTGACTTGTTCCTTTACCTGTGAGGTAATCTCGGCAATACGTGCCGGATCGTCTATAACGAGCCTGGCGGTAAGAGCCGTTTCGGTGGTGCTGACGGGCCAGATGTGAAGATCCTTAACCTCTGCCACACCCTTGACTGAGGATATGGAATCCTTGATCTTGACGGCATCAATCCTTTCGGGAACAGCGTCTATGCTCATCTTGAAACTCTCTATGAGCACGCCAAGGATATTGGCCAATACGAATCCTGCGATGCACAGGCTAACGATAGGGTCAAGCAATACGAAGCCGGTCCACTTTATAATAAATCCGGCAATCACGACGCCGATCGACAGCAGGCAGTCGGTGAGCATGTGAATGAACGCTCCACGGGTGTTGACGTCGTGCCTGCGCTTGTATGAAAGGAGAGTTACGGAAATGGCGTTGATTACTATACCCACGGCCGCGGTGATGCTGATAGCCGTGCCGTCCGGAGTAAGAGAGGAGGGGTCAAGCATTTTTTCGATGCTCTCATAGATGATGGAGCCCGCTATGATCACCACGAAGACGGCGTTAAGCAGCGAAATAAGCACCGTAAGCTTACGGAAACCGAAGGTAAAGTTCTTGCCGGGGCGGCTTGACGCTAGTATAAAAGCAAAGAGCGTCAGGCACAGCGAAAAAACGTCCACCAGTTTATGACCTGCATCCGAAACGAGGGAAAGCGAGTCGGAATGGAAGCCCATCCAGGCCTCGAAAGCGACAAACAGCGCGTTGAGGATGATGGCGCAGATATAAATCTTCTTCAAATCTCCGGTGATAGATTGGAGATGGTGATGATGGTGATTATGTTCGTGTCCCATAAGAAAACAAATCAAAGTGTGCAAAGATATGGATTTTTTGTATTTTTGTATTCTTAAAAAGAATCTTTATGAGCAGAACCCTTAGCGCCTGCCTTCTCGCGCTGCTTGTTGCAGTCTCCTGCACGGGGCCGGTACAGAATGGCAAGGAAACTATTCCTCTGGTTGAAAGCATAGCCGGGAACGCCGGCTCCCCGGAGCATATCATGCTGTCATCTTTCGCCAAGATTCCTTCGTCCGGCAGCATTTTCGTCGCAGGCTCTCCCCAGTTATGCTCTCTGATCGGAGACAGTTTTCAAGACTGTGACGATTTTGACAACGTCCGCGCGCGCCTGTTCAGCGACGGCCTGAAAGATTTTTCCGGCGAGACTGTCGCCCTTGCCTCCGACGAGGCTTTCGCTCCATACGGAGACTATGTAACTTCAGAGGGCAGCGCCGCCATGAGGGAAGTGACTGTCCGCACCGCCCTTGCCGCGCTGAGAGAAAAATGCAATATCAGCATTTACGACATTGAAGGCAACAAGTCCAAGACTCCCGCCAAAATCATTATTCTTGCCGACCCCTGGATGCTTCTCTGCGGCAAGTTCGACGTTGATACTCTCTTTTCCCTTACTTCCTGTAAAGTGCCTGTGGTTTCACCGCTGGAACTGCTTATGGAATCGGCGTTCGCCGGGGAGAAAAAGTATTTTAACATAGGGCTGATGTGTGACTCCCTTTACATCGGAACGGGTGTCTACAAGTCGGTGTTCGAGGAGAAGGTTGCCGAACATTCAATAATGGGCACAGGTTATTTTGAGGCGGCCACTTCCGGATCCGAAGGCCATGTCCTTGCCGAATTCCTCGACAAGTACATGGCGTCGGGAAATCCCGCTCCTCTTGATGTACTGCTGGTGGACGACTGGAGCGTAAACAAGCAGGCTCTTATGGCCGAGCTTTCGGATATCCGCGATTTTAAGAAAGAAGAATCGATGCGCTACGGCAAAATGATTTCGCCCGGTTTTACCATCTTCTGCAGTTCCGAACTTACTATGCATGAGTGCTACCTGACCATGAGGAAGCTCAGCCTCTTCACGCACAGGATCGCATTGCCCGAACTGAAGTTTTACACAATCAAGCCTTTACCCGGAGGAAAAACCCAAGAGTTCCTGTTGATTCCTAGCGAGAATGTTTAAGATCAGTGTAGAGCAGGGAGAGATCGAGCAGATGCCGCTGGGCAGCTTTCCCGGAGAGATTAGAGTAATAGATAAGCCAGGGCTCGACTACGAACGGGCCATACTATACCTTAGGAGACAGAAAGTTCTGGGCTTCGACACCGAAAGCCGCCCTACCTTTTCGCCCGGAGAGCACGGCCACGGAGTGGCTCTTCTGCAGTTGTCCGGGCCGCAGAAAGCGTTTCTTTTCAGGGTTCAGATGCTTGGAATGCGAAGGTCGCTTTGCAATATTCTCTCTAACAGCAAGATCGTTAAAGTCGGTGCTGCTTCGCTGGACGATGTGCGCGGGCTCCAGCGCCTCCATAAGTTCCAGGCCGCAGGGTTTGTGGACCTGCAGAAGATTGCCTGGGAGTGGGGCATCAGGGACAAGAGCGTAAAGAAGCTTGCCGCCAATATACTGGGCTGCCGTATATCCAAGGCACAGCAGCTGTCCAACTGGGAAGCGCCGGTGCTGAGTCCGTCCCAGTGCCGCTATGCAGCCACCGATGCCTGGGTATGCCGTGAGATGTACCTGAAGCTCCTCGAGAGCGAAAAGCATCCGCTTACACCCGAAGAAATGATGCCTCCTCAGGAAAGGCTGGCTCACGAGCAGGCCGTTGCCCGCAAAGAGGCCAACATAGCGGCCGAGAAGGCGCGGGCCAATACGTCCAAGCGCCGCAAATCACGCCGGAAGAAAAAGAAGACCAATGATAAAAGTAATACTGAAGAAGGGCAGGGATGAGTCTCTGCGCCGCTTTCACCCCTGGGTATTTTCAGGGGCAATTGCACAGATTCAGGGTTCCCCGCGCGAGGGTGACATAGTTGCCGTCCACAGCGCAGAGGGGGAGTTCCTTGCATCGGGGCATTACCAGATCGGATCCATTGCGGTAAGGGTGCTGAGCTTCTCCGGCGACCCGTTGTCTCCCGATTTTTGGAAAATCGCCATTGAGCGTGCACGCCTGGAACGTGAAGCTATAGGCTTGCCGTCTTCATCGACCAACTGCTTCAGGCTCGTTCACGGCGAGGGAGACGGTCTTCCCGGCTTGATTATCGACTGGTATGATGGCGTTTGCGTGCTCCAGGCCCACAGCGTGGGCATGTTTCGCGCAAAGAAAAGCATTTGCGAGGCTCTTCAGGCAGTATTCGGAGATTCTTTGAAGGCCGTTTACGACAAGAGTTCATCTACCGCGCCTTTCAAGGCAGGGCTTGAACTTGTGGATGGTTACCTGTACAAAGCCCCTTCGTTCAACAGCGCGGAAACTTGCGTGCTCGAAAACGGACATTCTTTCCTTGTCAATTGGGAAGAGGGGCAGAAGACCGGCTTCTTTCTCGACCAGAGGGATAACCGCTATCTGGTGGGCAAGTATGCCGCAGGACGCCACGTACTTAACCTGTTCTGCTATACCGGCGGCTTCAGCGTATATGCTCTTGAGCAGGGAGCCGTGCAAGTCGACAGTGTCGATTCTTCCGCCAAGGCCATGGCGCTTGTAGACCGGAACGTGGCGCTTACCGGCAAAGCGGAAAAGCACAATTCATATTGCACCGATGCAATAGACTTTCTTGCCGCGGCACCGGAAGGAAAGTACGACATGATAATAGTCGATCCTCCCGCATTCGCAAAGCACCGCGGGGTTTTGAAAAACGCCCTACGCGCATATCAAAGGCTCAATGCCGCGGCAATCGGGAGGGTCGCACCCGGAGGGCTTGTATTTACGTTCAGCTGCTCGCAGGTAGTGGACAAGATTGCTTTTGCGCAGCTTGTTTTCAGCGCTGCCGCTCAAACCGGCCGGAGCGTAAGGATAGTAGACCGCCTGTGCCAGGGCGGAGACCATCCGGTAAGCATTTATCACCCTGAAGGTGAATACCTTAAGGGGCTTCTGCTATACGTAGAATAATCAGGATTTCTCTATCAGCTCAAGGAGCTTGTCTATAGCCTCATTGTCGGGGATATGGGCAAGGACCCTTTGGCCGTTGTGGTAGATGGATACTTTTCCGCCGCCTTCTCCCACATAGCCCCAGTCGGCGTCGGCCATCTCGCCGGGCCCGTTGACAATGCAACCCATAACGGCTATAACCATACCCTTGAGGTGGGCTGTGCGTCTCTTGACTTCTTCAAATGTCTCTTCAAGGCGGTACATCGTGCGGCCGCATCCGGGACAGGCTATGTACTCAGGCCTGTAGAAACGGCGCCTTGACGCCTGCATAATCTCATCTTCAAGATAGGGGCTTAACCCGGCGTCAGGAGGGATGGCATCTATCTCGCGGTCAAGAAGACGGGGCCCCCAGAGAATCGCCGCATCCAGCATGGGGTCGGGTTCGAAGCCATCCGGACGGCTGAAATAATCAACGATATGACGAGCTACAGGAATCTCTTTTACAGGCGGTTCGGTGAGAGATACACGTATGGTATCGCCAATTCCTTCCCTCAGCAGCGATGCTATGCCCACACAAGATTTAATTCTGCCTGCATCGCCGTTTCCGGCTTCAGTAACGCCAAGGTGAAGAGGGAACATGAGCTTGCGCTCTTTCATGAGTTTGACCAGCTCACGGTAAGCTTGTACCATTACAACGGTGTTGGATGCCTTGAGCGAGACTACCACGTTGAAAAACGAAGCATCAGCGCACATGTCCAGCCATTCCATGGCCGCCTTTGCCATGGCATAGGGCGTATTGCCGTAAAGCTCTGTGATGTATTTACCCAACGAGCCATGATTGAGACCTACCCTGACAGCCGTTCCGTGGGCTTTGCACACCTCCAGGAATTCGGCGAACTTGCTCCTCGCTTTTTGGTGGTCGGGATGAAAATTGCCGGGATTGATACGCACCTTTTCAACCACTTGGGCGCAGGCGATCGCAGTATCGGCAGAGAAATGAATATCAGCGACAAGAGGAACACGGCATCCCTGTCCGCGGAGAATGGTATGAATCTCCCTGACGGACGGGACGTCCTGCAAGCCAGGCACAGTGATTCGTATCAATTGTGCCCCGGCTGCGGCAAGTTCAAGGCATTGGACCACAGTGGCCTGCACGTCGGATGTGTGAGTGTTGCACATCGTCTGCACCACCACCGGCGCTCCGCCGCCGATTACCACATCGTCACCTATCTTGACTTGCAGTGTTGTCAGTCGTTCCATACACAATATCTCTGGCTTGTTTCTTAAGTTGCTTGCTTGTCTTGCCCGTACGCTTGGTGAGCTGGAAATAAATACCCGCCGTAACCGAAATGTCTATAGGATTGGCATATCGGTAATAATATGTGTTGTACGGGTGGAATGTCTCGTTGAAATAGTCCGGTTCATACAGGCTCTGCATGCTCCATCGGGCAAGGATATTGAAATGAAGCTCGATAGGATCTATCATGAACGCAATGCCTGCTCCACCGATTATACCATAGTCGAAGCGGTATTCATAGTCGCGGAATTTGTCCGCGTATTCGGCATCCATATATATTCCGCTGCGCTCGATCTGCGTCCTGTAACCGACATACCCGCCAAGGTTTGCCATAATCTTGGTAGGAGCGGCGTCAACGTGGAAATGCATCATGGCTGGCATCTCCATGGTGGTGATGGAAACATCGGTCGCCCCGTCTATATAACCCATGGGATAACCGGTTTCAGGATTGTCACGGAAAGTACACCCCTCGTGCGAATAGGAGAAGCCCAGGGTAATGCCGAAGTAAGGCAGATAGTTGAACATCTTCTCGTAGTGGGTGTACATTATTGAAAAATATGTCGGATTGAAACGGAAATCAGTGCCCATCTTGTCGGGGTTGAAATAGACCGTCGAGAACGTGACACCGTAATTGACGCCAATCATGTGATAGTCGTTTATCGACTCGGCCTTCCGGAGTACAACCGTATCGAGGTATTCATCGGTGAACACCAGCGAATCGGTCTGCGCCCTCAGGAGGGAGGCGCAAATCAGGAAGGGGAGAATGAGAATCAGTTTCTTCATTGTTCAAACAAAGCTTTGACGTCAATTTCCTGTTCCACCTCGGCGCTGGGAGGAATCTCAATGTAGTCTTTGTCTCCTATGGTAAAGAACAGCACAGCTTCAGGCTGGCGGTGCTCAAGGATGGAACCGGTATCTACAATGGTATTCCTGTTACCGTCGTCGGTAACGCGTATGCTGTACTTGCCTTCCTGGAGATAAGGGAACTCAAGCACCGTATCCGAATCGATGATGTAGCTGCGGAGTGTCTTTTTCCGGCTATCGTCCAGCAGGTCAACGATAATCTTCCTGTCAACGTGCGACATAGGAGTGCGGAGGATGCTTAGTTTCTCGTCGGTAGGGAGGGAAACTTTGACCTCGGTACTGTCGGAATAGAAACCGTTGATGTTACGGAAGGCATGGTGCGGGACCTTGAGAGTATATTCGTAGCCGGGAAGCATCTTTTCGGTCGGCCTTATGATGTAGCGTCTCAGATTGACCGTATCACGCTCCACGGTAACCGAACCCTTGAATTCTTTCTGCTTGGGGTTACGGTAGCGGAAGTCAAGCGAGTCGAACTTTTCGTACACAATAGGGTGCTTGAACTCCAGTTCAATTCCGTTCTGCTCCACAGTTTCCGGGGTCGCCGTGAGTTTGAGCACGCAAGTCGTATCTTCTTTTTTGATGCTCTTGCGCTGCATCTTCTGAAGCACCCTGCGGCCCTCCGGCATAGTGAGTTTGAGATGCTCGAGGGTGGGACGGGGCACGCCCAGAGAATCGGTTTTGCGGTAATTGACAAACAGATGCAGAGTGTCCGGCGCAGGCTTGCGGTTATTGATCCAGATCTCGAGACTGTCCTGGAGCACGTTGAACTGGGTAATGAGCTCCGATGCTTTGAAACCTTTAACCCACAAAGAATCGATCCAGACATAAGGCGCCATAAATGTTATGTAGGCGCTCCTGTCGTCGGTACGGACCTTGTTCACCAGGAACTGCTTGCTGGGTTTCTCACGGAAAAGACGAATCTTGAAATCTTTAGGACGGGCCTCGCACATAAGGGTGTCAAGCATATCGTACTTGAGCATCTCGGGGAGTGTATCGACTACCCGTTTGACAGGGCGTATCAACGAGTCCACGAATCCCACCAGGTCGGTGTCAGGGTCATAGATATTGTTGTTGCTCTCATCCTTTATGGCATAAAGGCGATAGAGGGTATCGGCGAGGTAGGGGAGGCAGAAGTAGCCCCAGTCGTCAGTCTTGATAGCCGCATCGGGCCTGTGGAGGAACACGGCCGAGTCAGAAAGGTCTTTATACAAAAGCACGGTCGCCTCCTTGACAGGACGCAAGGTATTGCAGTCCTGCACCACGCCGCAGATGAGCAGGGAGTCGATAGAGGAGCCGGTAGAGAACACATAGGTGTAGCCGGGGAACATGTTTCCCTCATTATTGTCGGCCAGGGCGTTGGTCAAGTTAAGGGTGTAGGTCGTATTCGAATCGAGCGGCTCCTCGAACTGGACCACCAGGAACTTGTCTTTGATCCTGGCCTTTGGGGGCTTGGCCTGCGGAGGCGAGAGGAAAATGTTCTTTGGGTTCTTGATGTTGACGTATTCGTCGAAACGGAATATGATCTTGGCCCCCGACACAGGGACGCCCACGGCTCCCGGAAGGGGATTGATGTCGATAATAAGCGGCGGCAGGGTATCCTTCAGGCCTCCGGTAGGAGCCTGGGTAGTGTTGGCACAGGAGTGCACGAAAAGCATGGGGACGAATATCGCCGCCGAGATAAGCAGGGGTATGAATCGTTTTAGCTTCATTGCAATTCACTTATCGACACATCTTCTATGCCGTCTATTTTTTTGAGAGCGTTTACTATTTCTTCGGCAAGCCCGGGATGATTGATTCCCAGCAGGTTGACGCGTATTGACACTTCTTCCGGCTTGCGGCTGATCATGTTTTCGGCTAACTGCAAGGCGTCAGGATTGTTGGCCTTGATGTACTCGAGGACCTTCCGCCTCGCGCTGCCGGTGTGGAGGAAACTGAGCCAAGAGGACTTGGGAGAGGCGTTACGTGCAGTTATGATCTCCACCTGGTCACCGGCCTTCAGCTTGCGGGAGAGGGGAGCGAGCTTCATGTTCACCTTGGCCGCAATGGCGCTGTTGCCGATATTGGTATGGATGCGGTATGCAAAATCCAGAGCCGTGGAGCCCTTGGGGATGCTCAGCTGCTCGCCCATGGGAGTGAAGACCACGATCTCGTTGGGAAGGATGTCATCCTGGATGATGTCCAGCATCTCAAGGGAATTGATGTCCCCGCTGCCGAGTATCTCCTGTATCTTTACCAGCCAGTTGTCGACGTCGCTCCCCGCCTCGGAGAGATAACCGTCTTTCTTGTACGACCAATGCGCGGCAATACCCTTTTCGGCAATATCGTCCATGCGCCTGGAGCGTATCTGCACCTCTACCCATATGCCGGCCTTGCTCATCAGAGTGCAGTGCAGCGCCTCGTAGCCGTTGGTCTTTGGCTGTTTAATCCAGTCGCGGGTACGTGAGGGTTTGTCGGTGTACATACGGGTGATAATGGAGTAGATGGCGTACGCCTGCTCGCGCTCGGTCTGGGGGCTCGCCGGATCGAATATGATACGGACCGCGTAGATATCATAAATCTGCTCGTAAGGGACGCCTTTGTTCTTCATCTTGTACCAGATGGAGTACGGAGTCTTGATACGCTTTTTGATCTCGAAGGCATAACCCTTCTCGGTCAGCGCAGCGTTTATCGGAGCAATGAATTCGTCTACATCACGGGTACGGGCCAGCACATCCTTGTCGATGCGGCTCATGATGTCGGTGTAAGCCTGCGGCTGCTCGTATTTTAGCCAGTAGTTCTCCATCTCCGACTTGATGCTGTACAGACCCAGCCTGTGTGCAAGCGGAATGAAGATGAACATCGTCTCGGAGAGTATCCTGTCCCGCTTGGCCCGGGGCAGGGTATCAAGGTGGCGGCAATCTTGAAGACGGTCGGCGAGTTTGATCAGGACCACCCTTACGTCGTCGCCGAGGGTCAGAAGCACCCTTTTGAAATTCTCTGCCTGCCGCTCGCTCTCTTCGTCCTTTCCAAGCGATACCGAAGCGTTGTTGCTTGCCAGAATCTTGTTGATATTCTGCAGGCCCTCCACCAGCTGGGCGATCTTGTCGCCGAAGCCCAGGCGGATATCGTCAAGAGTATAGTAAAGGTTGCCGGGGACGTCCATCAAAAGGGCGGCGCAGATCGACTTGTAGCCCAGACCAACCTTTTCGAGAACTATACGGGCCACATCGACAGAGCGTAGAATATAAGGCTCTCCGGTGTGGGTCAGCACATTGCGGTGGGCATTGGAAGCCAGGTCGAAAGCCTTGCGAATATCCTGCAGTTCGCTTTCGTCCCGGCAGCGCTTGGAGGCCAGGGCCATCAGGGCTTCAAATTCTGTGTTTACCTTCCTGCTCATCTGTGATACTCCTTAAGGCCGTAATTATTGACGTTTTGGAAACTGTATGTAAGCTGAGCCCCATAGATGATGATCTGCCAGCTGAAATTCAGCCAGATAAGGAAGAGCGGGATGGCGGCCAGAACTCCGTAAACCGTATTCAGACGGGCAACGAAAACCTGAGTCTCGAGGTACAAATACTGGAACACCACGAATACCAATGCTCCCACAAGTGCAGCTTTAAGTGCATATTTGTACTTGACCTTGGTAGCCGGTATGAATTTGTACATCGCACTCAAAGTAAAGGTGGCAATAATGTAGAAGCCGACGTAACCGATGAGTTTCGGAAGGAATTTAAGGTCCGAGAGGTCCAGTCCGAGGAGCATGGTGAAGTTGGTGTAGTATGCTATACCGACACCGAAAATAATCACTATAAACGGAGTGAGAATAAGCACCAGGAGGTAAAAGCCGAAACGCTTGTAAATCTTGCGCGGAATCTTGCGTATGCCCCACACGTTGTTGAACACCCGCTCGACCTGGAACATCATCCACAGGACCGTCCAGAGGAACATGAGAGCGGATATGATACCCACGCCGCCGCTCTGGGCTATGTCGATTATATTCCCGGCCTTCTCCTTAATGAGCAGCAGCAAATGGCTGTCCACGTTGGGCGTAAGTATCAGGAGCAAGGCATCGAGGTACTCGGACAGGCCCATGCCGCCGGAAATAGCGAACACGAAGGCAAGGAGCGGTATGAGGGCAAGGGTGACGAAGTAGCTGAGAGCAACGCACTGGAAGCCCATACGGTTCTCCGCGAATGTGTTGATGGTGATCCTGACCAACTTCACGAAGGTGACAAGACGGGCATACCCTTTTGACACCATGGCAACTTTGTCGGTGTCGATAGACCAAATGCGGTCGGTAAACAAATCCAGTATCCTGCCCATACTAAAACAACGTCAATTCCTGAGCCTCCTGTTGCCCGGCCGCTGCTGGAAGCATAGAGCGGAATTCCTGCTCCGACAGTACAGGTATGCCCAGCTTGAGGCACTTCTGCAATTTCTCCGGGCCCGGTTTGGTGCCCGCCAGAAGGAAACTGGTGTTTCCGCTTACTCCCGAGGCGCATTTTCCGCCATGGGCGGCGATAAGCTCTTTCATTGCATCCCTGGATATGCTGAAATTGCCGGAAACGACAATGGTCTTGCCCTCGAGAGCGCCTGAAAGCGCTTCCGAAGGTGCTGCCGCCGAGAATTGCAGCCCGGCTTCGCGCAGCCTTTCTATTTCCTGCAAATTGTCATCCTGATGCATATAATCGTAAATACTGCCGGCAATCACATCGCCGACCTCGGCCACTTCGAGCAACTGCCCCTCACTTGCCGCGCAGATGGCATCTATACTACCAAAGTGACGGGCAACGTCGCGGGCCGTACTTTCTCCTACGAATCTGATGCCAATTGCAAACAAAACCCGCTCGAAAGGAACAGACAGACTCTGGGCGAGCGAATCGAGGAAGCGTTGCGCCGAACGCTCCTGCCACCCCTCAAGGCTGAGAAGCTGGTATTTGTTGATATGGTACAAATCGGATGGCCTGCGCACCAGGCCGGCCTCGAAGAACTGGTCGACGGTAGCGTCGCCGGCCAGGATATTCATTGCCCTGCGGCCGGTAAAATGAAGAATCCGGCCTTTTATCTGGGTGGGACATCCTGTGGTGTTGGGACAGAACCATTTGGCCTCGCCCTCCTGCCTGACGAGCGGAGTGCCGCAGTCAGGGCAAAGCTTGGGGAAAGAAGGAGGGACCGCAAGCGGGGGCCGCTTATTCAGATTGACCCCGGTTATTTTGGGAATGATTTCTCCGCCTTTCTCAACATATACGAAATCGCCGACCCGGATATCCAGCGAGGCTATCTGGTCTGCATTGACCAGAGTTGCTCGCTTGACGGTAGTGCCTCCGAGCTGAACGGGTTCAAGATTGGCTACGGGAGTTACAGCTCCGGTCCTGCCCACTTGATAATCGATGCTCAGGAGTTCGGTGCACGCCTGTTCTGCCTTGAACTTATAGGCGACGGCCCAGCGGGGCGACTTGGCAGTGTAGCCGAGAGCTCTCTGAGCCGCAAGTTCGTTGATTTTGATAACGATGCCGTCGGTAGCATAGGGAAGGGACTTGCGCGCCTTGTCCCAATGCTCGATGTAGCGGCGTATGTCGTTTATGTCTTTACATATCTTCCGGTCTTCCGATACGGGAAGGCCCCATGATGCCGCCTTGGAAAGAGCTTCGTCGTGGGTATCAAAGGGCACGCTCTGCGCAGGAATATGGTATAAAGTACACCACAGGCCGCGGCGGCCGACCTCTTCGGGATTGCCCAGCTTGAGAGAGCCTGAAGCTGCATTGCGAGGATTTGCAAACGGTGCCTCACCAATGTCTTCACGCTCGGCGTTAAGCGCCTCGAATGAAGAATAGGGCATAAGAATCTCGCCCCTTATTTCGAATTCCGGGGGATAGTCGCCCTTAAGCTTCAGCGGGATATTGGATATGTGCTTGACGTTTTCGGTAACGTCATCCCCCTGGATGCCGTCTCCGCGGGTAAGGGCGCGTGTAAGTGTGCCTCCGGTGTAGGTAAGGCATATTGCGGTACCGTCAAACTTAAGCTCGCAGCTGTAGCTGAACGGGCCGTCGAGGGCCTTGTCTGCCCGTGCGGCAAATTCCTCGATCTCGGAAATACTGTAGGTATTGCCCAGCGAGAGCATAGGATAGCGGTGCGGACGCTTCACGAAATCGCTCCCCACAAGAGGCTCTGCGTTCTCACCTGCAGGAGCATCGATGTCACTGCCCACCGTCTGGGTAGGGGAGTCGGGAGTAAGGAACTCAGGATAAGCCTCTTCAAGCGCCTCCAGTTCATGCATCAGGAAATCATATTCCTGATCGCTCATTGTAGGGGCGTTGTCAACATAGTATTTCCGGCTGTTCTCTTTCAGGACCGCCTTCAGTTCAAGTATGCGTTTCTGGGCTTCAATTCTATCCATACGTGCGCGGGCGTACATATAAAGTTTACAAATATACGCTTTTTCCGTGAAATAATTGTTATATTTGTAGGCTACTAGAAAGTTCATTTATAAACAATATGAAAGATTCTATTATTATTCTTTGCGGCGGCGGCCCGGCTCCGGGCATGAATACCGTCGTTTGCTCCGTTGCCAAAACATTCATCGAAGGCGGCTATCGCGTTATAGGTCTGCACGGTGGATACAGCGGCCTCTTCAACAATAATCCCCGTATCGAGGACATCGATTTCTTCAAGGCTGATGCGTATTTCAACAGGGGCGGTTCCTATCTTCAGATGAGCCGTTTCAAACCCACGGACGAAGATTTCGAGCAGCGCTTTAACCTGGAGCTCTTCCAGCAGAACAATATCAAGCTGCTTGTCACCGTAGGTGGCGACGATACCGCTTCGACGGCCAACCGTATCGCCAAATTCCTCGAGGCCAAGAAGTATCCTATCGCCAATATACACGTCCCCAAAACCATCGATAACGACCTGCCCCTGCCCAACAATACACCTACATTTGGATTCAATTCGGCCAAGCAGGAAGGCGCGCACATTGCCCGCACCATTTACGAGGATGCCCGCACATCGGGTAACTGGCTGCTTATCAGCGCAATGGGTCGTAGCGCAGGACACCTTGCACTTGGTATAGGCGAGGCCACCCACTGTCCTATGACCATCATTCCCGAGATGTTCAACAAGACCGAGATCAGCATCGACAAGATAATAAAGCTCACCCTCTCTGCCATTATCAAGCGCAAGATCATGGGTGTCGGCTACGGCACCGTAGTGGTGGCCGAGGGCGTATTCCACGACCTCGCAGCCGAGGATATCAAGGCCGCCGGCGTGCACATGACCTACGATGAGCACGGTCATCCCGAACTCGGCAAGATCAGCAAGGCAGTCCTCTTCAACGAGCTCTTGGAGAAGGAATTCAAAAAAGTGGGCATGAAAGTCAAGACCCGCCCCGTCGAGATCGGATACGACGTCCGCTGCCAGGATCCTATAGCCTACGACCTCTCTTATTGCTCCGAACTTGCGATGGGTGTTTACGATCTTTTCAAGAAAAGCGAGACCGGCTGCATGGTGTATGTCGATGCATTCGGCAACTCATCTCCTCTGTATCTGCATGACCTTCAGAATGCCGAGGGCAAGATTCCTCCCCGCAGGGTAGATATCAACGGCGGAATTGCCTGCAAGTATTACAGCCACATCTGCCACTACATCACTCCGGCTGACTACGAAGCCGCAAAGAAGTATGTCCCCAATCCCGAGGCTTACGACTTCAAGAAGATTCTTAACTGGTAAATCATTATTTTTTAACAGAAATGAAAAGAATAGCTATCCTGGTCGCAGCATTCGTGCTCGCCACCGCTCCCGCCTTCAGCCAGATCATCCCCGGCGCAGGCTACCTTAACAGTTCCTTTATTTCAGGCAGCAGCAGTTCCGCTCAGAACGGTTTCTATGCCGGTGTTTCAATGGATATGAATATTTCGGGCGTCAAAGGTCTTTCATTCGCACCCGGCGCTTATGTTTCCTATCTTTCTTCCTCATCGTCCAGCAGTTTTCTTGGCTTGATCAACACGAGCGGCAATGTCACCGAGATAGACCTGAACATTCCTGCGTACTTTAAGTTCTCATTTGGCCTTTCCGGCGGCGCCCGCCTTTTCGCTTATGCAGGCCCGACTGCCCAGATAGGTGTAATTGCAAAGAGCTACTCGCAGACCTCTACGTTCTTCGGCTCCGGCGATAACACGAGGGATCTGTACTCCGGGAATTCTGGATATAACCGCTTCAACATCCTCGTCGGCGGCGGTGTCGGCTTCGGTATTTCGCAGTTCAGCATCAATGTCGGTTACGATTACGGTTTGATGAATGTCTATCGCGGAAGCAGCGATACCGTCATCAATCGCGCAAATTTGCACGTGGGCGTTTCCTTCGCTCTCTAACGGTTGATTATCAAACAAAAAGCCGGCCCAAACGGGTCGGCTTTTTGTTGTTCAGACGGAAATCCTAGTCGAGTTCTTCCACCACGGGAGCCTCGGGAGCATTCTTCATGACAGAAGCGATACCCATCTTCATGGTGCGCTCGGAAGCATACATCTGGCTGGAGCCGATGACCTGTCCGTTGCTGGCCTTGAGGTTGAAGAAAGGCTTGCCGTTCTTGGCTTCCTTGATCTCGAAGCGGGCCTCGATGGGGGCGTTCTTCTTAACAGACTCGATGCCGTTGAGGCATGCGGGCTTGGTAGTGTAGCCCTCGCTGGTGAGGATCACCTGGCCGTTGGTGGCCTTAAGGTTAAACTGGAATTCTCCGTTCTTTCTGAGAGTAATAACAAACTTTCCCATTTCTGAATTATTAAAAAGTGATTTTCGCAAACTTAACAATTTATTGTTAAATTTGCAATATTATTAAAAGTTTATGCTGACAAACGCCGAAATAAAGCGCTTAAAGTCATTGAAAGAGAAGAAATTCCGTGACGAATACGGCCAATTTGTGGTTGAAGGGGAGAAGCTTGTCCAGGAGGCCCTCGAGTCCGGCTTCAATGTGAGCGCCATATACCGCGAGTGCGAAATCGGCACCGAGGCGATGTCACGCATATCCTCATTGAACAGCCCCTCGCCGGTGCTGGCCGTCGTAGATAAGCCAAAGCCCGGCAAACTCGCACTTGAGAGGGGACTATACCTTGGACTCGATTCCGTCAGGGATCCGGGCAACATGGGAACAATACTCCGCCTTGCCGACTGGTTTGGCATCAACACGGTGTTCGCCTCCATGGATTCAGTCGAGATTTACAACCCGAAAGTCGTCCAGGCTTCTATGGGTTCCATTTTCAGGGTTAAGACGGTTTACTGCGACCTTGCGGAAATATGCAAGCGTTTCCGTAGCGCCGATATGCCGGTGTACGGAACATTTCTTGACGGCACCCCCTTGTACGGCACTTCTTTAGGAGACGAGGGGCTGATAGTGATGGGTAACGAAGCCAATGGCATAAGCAAAGAGGTTGAGAGTATGTGTTCTTCACGGCTGCTCATCCCTTCTTTTGCCAAAGGACGGGGGCCGGAATCGTTGAACGTAGCCGCGGCCACGGCAATCATACTTTCAGAATTCAGGAGGAGAGTATGACAAAACGGGCTTCACTACTTTTCGTTTCCCTTGCCGCCTTGCTTCTGGCAGGCTCCTGCAGTACGACCCGCGTGCTCAGCGAAGGAGAATACCGCCTTGCCTCTAATAAAGTGCAGATCCAAGGCCGCAATAAGCAGCTGACCCCGTCCGATGTATCGTCATACATCAAGCAGCCCGCCAACTCTTCGTTCATTTTCGGTTGGAACCCCATGCTCTGCATTTACAACTGGTCGGATCCCTCCAAGAACGACTGGATAAACCGGTCGTTACGTAATGTAGGCACAGCGCCAGTAGTATTCAACTCTTTCCAGGTGGGCAGTTCCTGCGAGAACATACGCAAGCACCTTGACTATCTGGGCTACTATAATTCCGAGGTCACGTCCAAGGTCGATACGGTCAGGCGCCTTGTCAAGGTAACATACTATGTGCAGCCGGGAGAACGTTGCCGTATAGACAGCCTGGTGTACAAGGTCCCTGAAGGCGAGTTCAGCAAGGAGTTTTTCGAAGACCTGCCCAACGTTGGCGTAAAGACAGGTGACTGGCTTTCTGAAAAATCGCTCGAGGCCGAGAGCGTCAGGGGAGCGTCGCATTTCCGTAACCTGGGATACTACGATTTCAGCAAATACAATTATTTCTTCACAGCTGATACGCTGGACTCACGTAACATCCTGACCTACGAAATCCGCAATTACACCAGAAACGAACCCGAAGATAACGCGGCCCCTATATTAAAGTATCATATAGGAGATGTTACTATCAGCCATTCCTCCCAAGTACCTTTCAGGGAAAACGTCCTGCGTAAAATCAATCTGATCAAGCCCGGGGACATATACAGCGAGAGGATGGTCAATAATACCTACAACCGCCTGTCGTCGCTGCGTCTTTTCAACAGCGTAGGAATTGAGATGGTACCGGTTGACAGCAGCACCGTTGACTGCCGCATCACCATGGGGGAGAGCAAGCTCAAAGGCATAAAACTGGCCCTGGACATGTCCACCAATTCCTCCGGCCTGCTTGGCGTTTCGCCCAACGTGAGTTTCTACAACAAGAATATTTTCCACGGCGGAGAATGGCTCTCCGTGGGCTTCAGCGGTAATTTCCAGTGGCGTCCCAAAACCGATTTGCGCTCAAACGAATTCGGTGTTTCGGCAAGCCTCAGTTTCCCCCGTTTCCTAGGCCTTCCGTACAGTATCTTCAATGGCCCGAACATACCGCGGACTGAGATTCAGGCAGCGTTCAACTACCAGAACCGCCCCGAATTCACCCGATTCATCACCAATTTGTCTTATGGCTATATCGGCCAGGCAAAGCTGTTCCATTATCAGGTTTATCCATTCAGGGCGGCCATCATAAAAGCCGATAATATTAACGAAGATTTTTTCTATACACTGTTCCGCAACCCTTATCTTTGGGACTCATTCACCGACCATCTGGACGCCGGCATCAGCGGGCAGTTTTATTGGACCACCGACGCGGCGCTTATACCCAAGGGGTCGTACCGCTACATACGTCTGGGCCTGGATTTATCCGGCAACATCATTTCGCTTTTCGACCGCTGGCTGCCTGAGGGCGAATACGGCGGCAAGACCATTTTCGGCCTGAACTATTCACAGTATTGCAGAGTGGACGTGCAGCTGGGGCAGACTTTCCGCTTCTCACCAGGTTCCGCACTCGCTCTTCGCCTCAGCGGCGGAGCCGGCCATGCATACGGAGCATCAACGTCGATGCCTTTCGAAAAGCAGTTTTATGTCGGTGGAGCAAGCAGCATGAGAGGCTGGCAGGTAAGGGCTCTTGGCCCGGGGGCGGAGGAAATGTTTACATATTTCGCAATCCCGAGCCAGACCGGTGAATGGAAAGCCGAGTTTGACGTGGAGTACCGCCAGAAATTGTTCTGGAAATTTGAGGGCGCTTTGTTCGCAGAAATGGGAAATGTTTGGGAGTTTCCAAGCGAATACAACTCTGAACAAACCGAATTCTGGCCCGCAACGATTGCCGCCGACTGGGGTTTGGGATTGAGACTGAACCTTGATTTTATCTTGCTCCGTCTCGACTGGGGTATTAAGATGTACGAGCCTTCAAGAGCGGCAGGCAAACGCTGGCTTTCACCTTCCGACTGGGTCGGCCGGGACGGATCTACATTACACTTTGGTGTTGGATATCCTTTCTGATGAGTGAAAAAAGAATTATATATCAAGTTCTAACCCGTATCTGGGATTCAGGGCGCCTGTCCTGCTGGGATTCTGCCGCACTGGACTACCTTCACACATTGGGAGTTGACTACGTATGGTTTACGGGCATTCCCAGGCACGCTACCGCAGAGCCTTTCGTTAAAGGAGATCCGGGTTCACCATACGCGGTATGCGACTGGTACGATATCAATCCTTATCTTGCCGACGATCCGGCCGCCCGCATGCAGGAATTCCGTGCTTTGGTCGACCGTGTACACGACAGCGGACTTGGTGTCATCATTGATTTTATACCCAATCATGTTGCGCGCAATTACAGCGGGAACCTGCATCTGTACCCTTGGTGCGATGCCGATTGGACCGACACTCTCAAAGTCGACTGGACCGATCCTGCCACCGAAAAAGAATTCCTTGAAGTACTCCGGTTCTGGGCGGGAATGGGAGTTGACGGCTTTCGCTGCGATATGGTAGAGCTCGTGCCGGCCGAGAGTCTGCGCAGGCTCATTGCCGATGTCCGTATCGAACATCCCGACCTGCTTTTCATAGCAGAAGTCTATGGGAGGGAGAATTACAGGCGCTACATAAATGAAGTAGGATTCAACCTGCTGTACGACAAATCGGGCGTATATGATATTCTGCGAGGCGTAATGAACGGCAGCTGCAGTGCACGCAACCTAAGCTGGAACTGGCAGTTCCTCTCCGAGATTCAGGACAATATGCTCAATTTCCTTGAGAATCACGATGAACAGCGTCTATCCTCCGCGGCATTCGCCCAAAGCGCATCCCGCGCCTGGGGCGCCGTTGCATACGCCATGCTTTTCAACACTGCCTCATGGATGTTATATGCCGGGCAGGAGGTGGGGGAGGACGCGTCGGAGAGTGACGACTGCCGAACTTCCATCTTCAACTGGTGCCATCCTTCCGGGCTGGAACATCTTGGCAAGTTCATTCACGGCGGTACGCCTCTTCCCGAAAAAGAGGGGGATATCCTTGCCCGCTACAGACGCCTTGGCACTCTTGCGCGTACGCCCCTGTTCCGCACCGGCGGCGTATGGGACTTGTGTTACTGCAATCAGGACACGCCGGGATTCGACCTTGACCACTGCACCGCCTTTATGCGTTATAACGGCTCCGAAGCCATGATTGTACTATGCAACTTCGGGCCGGGAGTCGTATCGACCGATTTGATTATTCCGCAGGAGCTGCGCGAGCTTGCTTCCATAGACAAGACGGAGGCTACGCTCCTCGCCCCTGCATACGGGTACGCTTTATTGAAATGTAAATAATACTAATTATGGCAAAAGTAATCACCATTATCGGATCCGGCATGATGGGATCCGCCCTTGCATTCCCCGCATTTGAGAATGGAAACGAAGTACGTCTAGTAGGTACTCATCTTGACAAAGATATCATCGACCACTGCAAGTCCCATGGCCAGCATCTGAAGTTTGACAGGCCGTTCCCGAAAGGCGTAAAGTATTATTACATTGAGGATTGGAAGGAAGCAGCAAAGGGCGCCGATTTTATCATCGGAGGCGTCAGTTCTTTTGGCGTGGACTGGTTCCTCGAGAAGATACTTAGCGAACTTGATCCTTCCGTCCCCGTGCTTTCCGTTACAAAGGGCCTGATCAACCTGCCCGACGGTAGCCTGATTTCTTATCCTGAGTACTGGAAGAGGGAGCTTGCCAAAAAGGGAATCAATCGCGAAATATGCGCAATCGGCGGTCCCTGCACCAGTTATGAGCTGGTATTCCACGACCAGACCGAAGTTGCGTTCTGCGGAAAAGATACTGCCACTATAAAAATGATGAAAGAGGCCATGCAGACCTCTTACTACCATATATCCCTCACCAACGATGTGGAAGGGCTGGAGAGTGCCGTTGCACTCAAGAACGGCTACGCCCTTGCGGTTGCCATGACCATAGGCCTGGTCAACCGCCACCACGGAGCCGAAGCTGGCCTGCATTACAATTCACAGGCTGCCGCGTTCTATCAGGCAGTCAAGGAGATGCGCTATCTGCTCGAGATGCAGGGAGCAAGCCGCGACTGCGAGAACATTGGAATCGGCGACCTTTACGTAACCGTCTACGGCGGCCGTACCCGCAAGATCGGTATCCTGCTTGGCGAAGGAAAGAGCTATCAGGAGGCGCTGGACATCCTGGCCGGCGTTACCCTGGAGAGCCTTGTAGTGGCGCGCCGCGTCTGGGCCGCTATGGTGCGCAAAGCCGAGCTGGGTAAAGCAGACCTGAGCCTTTATCCTATGCTCGCCCATGCGGCTGCCGTGCTCGACCAGGGCAAAGACGCCGAACTGCCTTGGGAAGCTTTTACCTTCGACCAGACAGCTTAAATAGCAAGTGTAAGCATCAATGCGCCCACCAGTCCGAGAATCGCATAGAACTCGGGGAGAGCGGCGTAAATAAGGGTATTGGTCTGCACATCGTGCCCCTGACTGATACCTATGATACCGTTGGCGCATACCTGCCCCTGACGGATAGCCGAGAACAAGCACACAAGGCCCATTCCAAGCCCTACGCCGAAGAGTATGGGGCCGTTGGCGGCGAAGTCGAACTTGTACACGAGCAACCACATAAAGAATCCCACGAATCCATAGATGCCTTGTGTGGCGGGAAGAGCTGAAAGAATAAGATAGCTACTTGACTTTTCGGGTGCGGTCTTAAGAGCGCCCTCGGCGGCATTGCCGGCGATGGTTGTACCGAAAGCACTGCCGATACCGGCAAGGCTGAGCATAAGCCCGAGTCCGAGATAACCTAAAATTTCATTCATAACAATATTGTTTTACGTTAATATTTTTATTTCTTTATCGGTTGATATGTACGTCCCTTACCGTCATAGCCTGAATTCTTGAAGAATTCCAGGAAATTCAGACGAAGAGGATGGACAAAAGCTCCTAGGCAGCACATTGCCAGATTAAGCGCATGGCCTATAACAAGTATGACCGCGAAGGCCAGCCACCCGATACCGAAGGAACCGTCGCCCAGCGTCATCGCGGCTATGTCGTTGAAAGCTTTGCCAAGCATTCCTCCGGCAAGTCCGAGGGCATACAGACGCAGATAACTGAGTACGTCGCCCAGCAGACCGGTCACGGTATTATACGTTTCCCACAGGCCAGAGCCAATGTTCTTGAGAGGGTTGCGCTTGATGTCGTTAAAGAGGAAAATCCCCAGCGCCGAAACGACTCCAAGCACGATGATAATCCACTTTACGACTTCCGAGGGGAGGAGTTTGAAAATGGCGAGAGTACCCACAACAACCCCGCCGACTATCAGCAAAGTCCAGCCCCACACGCCCAGGGAACCCAGGAAGCCGCGGTTGCGGGTTGCGTAAACGGTCTTCACGACCATGGCAAGGCACAGATGCACCACGCCTATCACGAGCGAAAGCACCATCTGGGCCTCAAATCCGGCGATGGTACCGGTTATCATTATGCTCTTTAGCCAGGAGGGGATCCAACTCAAGGCGGCGATGTCAACCCCGAAGAATGTGTGCATGACTATGCCCACTACGAAGGTTCCTACGCCCAAAGTGGTCACAAGGGGAGCGAGGCTCTTGAAGCTCTCAACCTTCCTGAGCAGCAATCCTCCGATGAACAGCAAGAGTCCGTATCCGGCATCTCCCATACACATGGCAAAGAAGAGCAGGAAGAACACCGATATATATGGAGTAGGATCAAACTCATTGTAGTCGGGTCTGCCATACATATCGGTCAGCGGCTCGAACATACGTACGAACCAGTTGTTCTTTAGCTTTATAGGAGGATTATCCTCAAGCGTCGCTTCAGTACTGAGCCAGATACAGTCAAGCTCGTCGAAGGCTTTCTCAAGTCTTTCTTTGTCGGAGCTGGGGGCAAATCCTTCGAAGACGGTGAGGGCGCTGTCAGCTGCAGCCTCGCCGGCAACGGACGCCAAATACATATTAAGCTCTGACTCAAGCCTGGAGGCTTTCTCTTCTAGTGAGGGAATCTGGATGCGTTTCTCGTCGAGAGTCTTTGCATATGCGGCACATTCTTCATCATTCTCCGCGATAGCCTTTTCTATTGCCGACACCGGCCTTTCGGGCGCAGGCAGGGGAGAAGCGGGGAAGTCACTTGCTCCCAGCACCACAAACCAAACTTTGCCGTGACTGCGGTCGATAACCTCCAGGGCATAATCGTCCTGGGGAATAGCAGCGAATTTCTTTTCGGGCAGGCAATAGAAGTGTACCGGAACGCCAAGGGCGCTTAACCTTTCGGGATTGAACTCTCCCCAGTGCGTAGCTGCTTCCAGCTCTTTGCGCATTTTATCACCTTCAGCAATCAGAGCGGCATAATGATCGTCGGTGCCGCTTTCGATTGTACGGATTGCTGACTTGACCTTGCCTATTTCGGACAGCAGCTCACGGGAGCGTTCATCAACCGGCTTGGATGAGCGCGTGATATCCACGACACCCAGGGAGGAGAGCCTGTCCAGAAAGTCATCCTTTACCGCCGAAGGTAGGATGAAGTCGTAGCGTGTCATTTTGACTATCATAGCTCTTCCTCCTCTTCTTGCTGCTCGTGGCGGCTTTTAACAATTTTGGACGACGCCTTGGAGAGATTCTCTTCATCCTCCATATAACGTTTGATCTTGCGTATTGCCTCCTGGAACCCGGGTATCTGGACTTTTTCGTACAAATTCACCTTTTGTGTGGTTTTCTTTCGGTTGAATTCCAGCACTTGACGGCGCTCCTC